>Ga0184637_10000535_pt1 | contig 28255 bp, 26 predicted proteins | sample PLM3_127_b2_FD_133143 | JGI IMG/M metagenome (GOLD analysis project Ga0184637, IMG submission 133143) | Groundwater sediment microbial communities from an aquifer in East River, Colorado, USA - PLM3_127_b2 | ecosystem: Environmental > Terrestrial > Soil > Riparian zone | place: USA: East River... | reverse complement strand
GTCGCTGACGCCGCCGACTCGGCCATCGCCCGCCTCAACGCGGCCGGGGCGAGCAGCGCCGACGTCGACTCGTTGGTCGCCGAGCGAGTTCGCCTTTCCGGTGAGCTCGAGGGGAACCTCGACGAGGTGATCCGGGTGCTCGACGCGCCGGGTGCGGCCTCCAACGCCGCTCTGGATGTCTTCCTGACCAACTACCCTGAGCACCCGCGCGCCTCGTCGGTCCGCCTGGCCCTGGCCCGCAGGCACCTGCGCCAGGGGCGCGCCGAGGCGGCGGCGCCGCTGCTTACCGCCCTCGCCACTGGCACCCCTCCCGACTCACTCACCGAAGCCGGGGAGGCGGAGCTCGTGCGCACGATCGACGAGCTCACCGACCCCTCGGTCTGCTACGAAGTCCTCGACGCCGCGCCGGACACCGCGGTCGCCTCTCGCGCGCGCGCCCGCATGGAGACGCTGGTTGCCGATCTGGACTCGCTCGAAGTCGGCGGTCGCTTCCTGAATCGCTGGCCGGATTCCCCTTACGCGGCCGACGTCCAGGCGCGGGTAGGCACTCTAGCGGCCGATACCGCGCGCTTTGCGCGCGTTTACGAAGCGGGTGGGAAGCCGCAGCAGGCGCTCGATCTCTACAATCGGGTGGTGTTGCTGGCGCCAGGGAGTGACGCGGCGGCGGAGGCGATGCGCGGGATCGAGCGCATCCAACGCATCGAGGGGAGCTGACGAGCGGAGGATCAAGATGCCGCGCAGCCTGGTCGATCTAAAGCATAAGAATAAGGCGGTCTGCCGGGATTCAGCCAGCCAGAGCGCGCATGATGCGAGGAGTTACCGCCCACACCAAGGTGCCGGGGCCGTCGGGTGGCATGCGGTCGACATCCACCCGGCACACACCCCCCTTGCGGAGTGGGAAGCGATCGGGGTGCGCGCCGCCGAGCAAGGTGAGGGCGAGGTTGCCGAGATCCGGCTCGTGGCCGACCATGAGCAAGCTGCTCGCATCGGGGAAGGCGGCCAGGAACTGGAACAGCAGCTCGGGCTTGAGCCCCGGGGCCAGGGCCGGGCAGATCTCGATCGGGGACTTATAATTGAACTCGCGGGCCACGATCTCGGCGGTCTGAAGGGCGCGAATCAGCGGACTCGAAATGATGATGTCGAAGCGAACACCTATAGCGCGCAAGCCGCGGGAGGCAAGTCGCATCCGAGCTCGGCCCGCTCGAGTGAGCGGCCGATCTTCGTCCGGGCCGATCCACTTCTCGCGCAACGCGGCGATCGCGTGGCGCATGATGTAAAGCTGCATGCTCTAGCTCCGAATCGGTGGCTTAGGGTTTGTACCAGCGAGCTCAGTTTAACCGAATCTTAACACTGAGCCTGACGGCGGCAATCGAACCTATCGAGCGACTCTAACACGCGAGGGAAGCGGAGGAAAGCGGAGGAAAGCCAGTTGACCGGCGATCCCGGCGGCGATAGCCTCAGATACAAGGAGAGATGCGGATGTTCGCCGAGCGGGACGACAAATCCATCAAAGGCAAGCTGATCGCGGTCGAGGGCGTCGATGGCTCGGGCAAGTCGACGCAGCTCTACTTAGTGAAGCGCTGGCTCGAGTCCGAAGGGGTGAAGGTGTTCTTCACCGAATGGAACTCCTCGGTGATCGTCAAGAAAGCGAGCTCGAAGGCGAAGAAGCGGTTCCTGCTCACTCCCACGACCTTCTCGCTCATTCACGCCACCGATCTCGCCGACCGCTTCGAGCGTCAGGTCCTGCCCCTCCTCCAGGCAGGATACATCGTGCTCTGTGACCGCTATGTGTTCACCGCCTACGCTCGGGATGTGGTTCGCGGCTGCTCGCCGGCCTGGGTGCGCAACCTCTACAGCTTCGCCGTGCGTCCGGACATCACCTTCTATTTCCGCGTCCCGCTAGAGGTGGCGCTCTCTCGCATCCTGTCCGGCCGCCCCAAGCTCAAGTATCACGAGGCAGGGATGGACCTGGGGTTCTCGACCGACATCTACGAGAGTTTTCGCGCCTATCAGGAACGGCTGTACGCGGAGTACGAGCGGCTGGCAAAGGAGTTCAACTTCGTGGTCATGAAGGCGGACCGGCCGATCGAGGCCCAGCAGGAGCAGGTGCGGGAGATCATCGCCAACCGGATGGATCTCGCTTCCTATCGTTGGCTGACTCGCCGCGGCGGGCCGCCCGTGCGGGGACCGCAGAAGCTGGCCGCCGGCTGAGAGGAGCCAAGCATGGCTGCGCGCTGCTATGGCACGCCCCCCCCGGGCATCAAGCTGAACGAGCTCAAAGGACGCCTGATTGTCATCGAGGGCGCCGACGGATCGGGTCGTTCGACCCAGATACAGGTGCTTCGGGAATGGTTGGAGGGCGAAGGCCACGCGGTGGTGGACTTTGGCCTGCGCCGCTCAACCCTGGTGAGCGCCGAGCTGAGCAAGGCCAAAGGCGGAAACGTCCTCGGCCATCTGACGCGAAGTCTCTTTTATGCCACTGACTTCTTCGATCAAATGGAGAACGTCATCGTTCCCGCATTGCGCGCCGGGTTCGTGGTGCTTTGTGATCGCTACATCTATACATTGATGGCGAGGGATGTGGTGCGCGGCGCCCCGCCCACCTGGGTGGAGAGTCTCTACTCGATCGCCATCGCTCCGGATGCGGTGTTCTATCTGAGGGTGAGCCCCCAGATCCTGGTCGAACGCAACTTCCAGAAGAACCCGACTCTCGACCATTGGGAGAGTGGGATGGACCTGGGCTTGTCTCCCAACATGTTCGAGAGTTTCATCAAATATCAGCGGCTCATCCAGCGCGAGTACGCCAAACTTCAAGAAAGGTATGGCTTTCAGGCCGTGGACGGCAACCGTTCGGTGCGGGCCATCTCTTACGAGCTGAAAGGCGGGATCAACGCCCTCATCGATGGCGCCAAAGCGAGCGCGGGGTGACGGGCATGGGAGGCATGCAGCGATGAGCGACGGTGTGTGGCGGGAGACGGCGCCGGTCGAGTTGGCCAACGGCGGCACGCCGCAGCCGACTCGCGGCGCCCCGGTGACCGGGGTGGTGCGGCTTGCCGCCATCGACATCGGTACCAACTCGGTGCGGCTCATGGTGGTCGACGCCATGGCGCCGGACGACTACCGGCTGGTCGACGACGAGAAAGTCACCACCCGGTTGGGCGAGGGCCTCAGCTCGACCGGCCTCCTCTCCGAAGCGGCCATGCAGCGCACCTTCGAGGCGGTCGCCCGTCTCAAGGCGATTGCCGAGGGGCGCGGGGCGACCCGGATCGCCTCCGTGGCCACCAGCGCCACTCGCGAGGCGGCGAACGGCGCCGACTTCATCGCGCGCTTGCACAACGAGCTCGCACTCGACCCTGAGGTGATTTCGGGCCAAGAGGAGGCCGAGCTTGCCTACTTGAGTGTGCAGCACAACTTCCACTTGCCGAACGAGCGGGTGGTCTGCCTCGACATAGGCGGCGGCTCGCTCGAGCTGGTCTTTACGGCCGGCGCGGTGGTGGAGGCGGCTTACTCCATGCCCCTCGGGGCGGTGCGCCTGACCGAGCAGTTCGTGCACTCGGATCCGGTCAGCCAGCAAGAGTGGAAGGCGCTCCGCAATCACATCCGCACGGAGCTCGACCGCGTCCTCGCCCGGCAGGAGCTTGGCGGCACGGTGCTGATCGGCTCAGGGGGCACCGTCTCCTCTCTGGGGCGGGTGATCGCCCACCAGCGTGGGGACCGCATCAACCGAGTGCATGGCTACTCCACCCGTCGCTCGTACGTGCAGCACGCCATCCAGCTCTTCCGCTCACTCAGTCTGGCTGAACGGCGCGCCCTCGAGGGACTGAGCCCGGACCGCGCCGACATCATCATCGCCGGTGCCGCGGTGATCAACGAGGTGCTCCGGTATCTCCACTTGAACAGCTTCATCGTCAACGAACATGGGATCCGAGAGGGCCTCATCATGCGGATGACCCGCGAGGTCTTCGGTCTCCCGGTGAGCGCGACTTCCGCCGACTGGCGGGAAAGCGCGCGCGCCTTCAGCGCCGCCTGCGGCGACGATGGCGTAAGCGCGGAGCATGTCGCCTACCTGGCGGTGTCTCTCTTCGACGCCCTGGCCCATCTGCACGGCTATGGCGAGCCCGAGCGGCGGCTGGTCGAGGTCGCGGCCTTGCTGCGGAATGTCGGCTACCACATCAGCTACGAGCGACATCATGTCCATTCCTACCATCTCATCCGCCATGCAAAGCTGGCAGGCTTCAGCCCGCGCGAGATCGAACTCATCGCCAATCTGGCGCGCTATCACCGGCGCGCGCTGCCTTCGAAGCGCCATCCGAACTTCGCCCGACTGGGCCGGCAGGACCGCGAGCGGGTCCTTCGGCTCGGCGCGTTGGTGCGGCTGGTGGATGGCCTCGATCGGACGCGCCGGCGCCGGGTGCGGGCGATCCAGACCCGCCTGAAGAAGAAGCATCTGCGGCTCACTCTGGTCTCCGACGAGCCCTTGGACCTCGAGCTGTGGGGCGGGCGGCAGAAGAAGGATCTGTTCGAGCGCGCTTACGGGATGGTCGTGACCCTGAATGCGCAGGTTTCGGCTGTTCCTCCGTCCGAGCCGAGCGGCCCACGGGAGTCGGACCATGGTGCCCCGGACGATGGTCGGGGTCTTGACGCCTGAATGGGAAGGGCCGGGGCGCCGCCAGCGAACGAATCGCCTGGATCCGGGTGACATCCGCCCTGCTTTGTTGCAGGGCAGGCGGCGATCTGCGAAGCTCGGAGCATGCGCACGCAAGGCGACTGGAGGCGCGCCTTCGCCCGAGGCGTTCATGTCGGACTCCCCGAGGTAAAGCTCGACGAGGTGGCGCTCATCGTTGCCGCGGAAGAGCGGCCCGGGTTGGAGCTCGCCGAATACCTGCGCCGCCTCGACGAGATCGGGGAACGGGTGCGGGAGCGGCTCCAGAACGAGCTCGATCCTTATCTCATTGTTGGCATTCTGAACCGCACCCTGTTCCAGGAGCTTGGGTTCAGCGGCAATACCAAGGACTACTACGATCCTGAAAACAGCTTCCTCGATCAGGTCCTCGACCGGCGGCTCGGAATCCCCATCAGTCTCTCGATTCTCTACATGGAAGTGGCTCGCCGGGCCCGCTTGCCGGTGGTCGGGATCAGCTTCCCGGGTCATTTCCTGGTTTCTTACCAATCAGTCGAGGATCGTCTGATCATTGACTGTTTCCGGAAGGGCGAGATCGTCCTGCCGCGCTACTTCCAGAGCCGGCTCGATGAGATGTTCGACGGCCGACTGCGTTTCCGGCCTTCGTTTCTCGATCCGGCCCCGGCGCGCGCCATCATTGCCCGACTGCTCACCAATTTGAAGGCGATCTACTGGCGGCGGAACGACTACCGGCGAGCTCTGGCGGTAAGCGACCGACTGATCTTGGTCAGCCCGAACCTGGCGGAGGAATACCGCGACCGCGGAGTTTTGCGCGCTCATCTGCGGGACTATGCAGCGGCGCTTCCTGACCTCGAGCACTATCTTGCCCTGGCGCCAGAGGCTCCGGACGCCCCCCGCGTCCGCTGGCTGGCGCGCAAGCTGCGTGGCCGGCGCGCGCGCTGAGCGCTGTTCCGCCGCGTGGAGGTGGCAATGAAGTACATCCGCACCCTGATCGAGGGAAAGACCGTCTACAGCGTCCCGCCCGACACGACGGTTCTTGATGCCGCCCGGTTCATGAGTGAGAAGCGAGTGGGTGCGATCGTGATTCTCGACGGCGGATGGCCGGTTGGCGTGTTTTCGGAACGCGACCTCATGGAGCGGGTGGTCATTCGCGAGCGGCACCCTGCGGAGGTGCGGGTCAATGAAGTGATGACTCGCGACATCTTGACTGCGAATCCCGACGATAGCTACATCGACTGCATGAAGAAGATGCAGAGCCGCGGTTGCCGGCACTTACCGATCGTCGAGAGCGGGCGCGTCATCGCTATGATTTCGCTGCGTGATCTCCTCAAGGTCGAGATCGATGAGAAAGAGGAGGAGATCAAGTGGATGAACGCCTACATCCACGGTGTTCCTCCGGACCGCAGTGGTCCTGAATGACGGAGTCGCCTCGAGCGCCTTTGGACCAGGCGCGCTTCGGGATCGCGCTGATCAGCACCCGGGAGCGTGGTGCAGGCCGAGCTTGTCGAGAGCCAGGGACTGGAGCTCCTCGGCCAGCTTGAGAGTCCCGGCCACGGCCTCCCGCGCCCGCCGCTGAGCCTCCGGCGTGGTGGCCAGGCGCCTCAGCAGCTTTTCGCCCAGCTCGTGGTGGTGACGCTCGTCGGGATTGATCGTATCCCGATAGAGGGCGGCCGTCTTGGCATCGCCCCGCGCCTCGCATAGGTCGATGAACTGGGCGTTCTTGACCAGGGCAATGCCTTCCCGCGCAAACTGCCCCGCGGCCACCCGCTCGACGGTGTCGGTGAGCTGATTCAGATAGTTGAACAGAGGAGAAAATCCTTTGGCGAGCGGGTTCAAGCCCGTGAGATCGGCGCCGAGCTCGGACAAACGCTCCCGGATCAGCCGGTAGTGCCTGGATTCGTCGCCCACCTGGCGAGCTAAGGCGAGTTTGATCTCGGGGTCATCGGTGAGCGGGATCCAACGCGCGGCGATCTCGGTGGCCTCGAGCTCGTTCTTGAGCGCCGCCCGCAGCAGGGCCTGGAGGTCGAGCTTGGGGTCGTCGGGGCGCAGGGTGGCCTCCGGTGTGAGGCGGGCGAGGAGCTCGGTCAGGGTGCCGCGGAGATCGTCAACGAAAAGATCCGCGGTCGGGCTCGGACTCGTGGCTTGAATCGACGCGGGGGTCAGCATGGCCTGATCATAACACCGCGGCGCCAGGCAGCCACCAGCCAAGCTCGGCCGCCCTGGCCTCGGACTCGACTTTCCTCGTCTGGTGACGCAGAATTCCGGACATGCGGTTGGCTCATCGTTTCCCGGCGGCCGCGGGCTTCTGGCTTACGGCCATCATCTTTGGGCTCTTCTGCGGGCTCTGCGGGCTCGCCGGCTGCCGCCCTCCGGCCGGACGATCACCGGGCGCCGGCAGCGCGACCGAAGCTGGCGAAAAGGTCGATCAGGGTGACGACATCGACGACATTGATGACATCGACGAAATCGACGAAATCGACGAAATTGACGAGATTGTCTACGAGCTCACTGGGGGATTCGCCGGCTTCCAGCTCAAGCTGACCATTGAGCGGGGCGGGGCCGCTCTAGTCTATGATGCCGGCCAGCTGGCGCGCCGCGGCCAGCTCACGGCCGAGGAATGGGCCGAGATCGAGCGATGGGTTGCCTCGGCAAAGCTCCACGAGATCGCCAGCCAGCACGGGCGGGCGGGGGCGGTGGCCGACGGCATGAGCGAGGTGGTGACGGTGCGGGGGGACGGCCGGACCTTGCGGGTGGGCACGGTCACCGATCCCGCCAACGAACCTCCGGAAGGCCTCCGCGCCCTGAACGATCGCTTGAGGGAGCTGGCTCGCACGCTGCCTCGGGCCGATGAATGACTCTTTGATGACCATGGTCGAGCTCGCAACTCCCGCAACTCTGCCGGCCACCGAGCCTGAGGTTCGGCTGGTCAACTGCTTCGACCGCCCGCTCGACAACGCGATCGCTGCGGCCCGCACCTGCTACTCCGCCCGCGGGGTGGTGACTCCTGAGGAAGTTGCAGGCGAGGGGCTCGGCGAAGCCGAGCGGGGCGAGCGTGAGGCGCGGCGGAATGCCCTGGCCCGCGATCTCTACCGGGCCGGCCACCATACGACGTTCCAGCACGTTCACCTTCAGTACGTGCTCGACCGGGTGTCGAGGCAATTCATCTGGTCCTTTCTGCATGCTCACCCGTTCTACAACTCGGAGCAGGTGAGCCAGCGCTACGTCGAGGTGAAACCGGATGCCTTCTACGTGCCGCCGCTCCCCGCGGCGGCGCGCGAGCGCTATCTCGCGGTGGCGCGCCGTCAGATCGAGGACTACCAGGCGCTGGCGGATGCGCTCGAGCCGCCGGTCGCCGCCGAGTTCTACCGCATCTTTCCCGCTCGCGCCCGGCAGCCCGAGCGATGGGCCAAGTCGATCGAGAAGCGGGCGATCGAGGTGGCGCGCTACGTGCTTCCGGTAGCCACCCTGTCGCGGCTCTATCACACGATCTCGGCCATCACTCTGCTCCGCTACCATCGCCTGGCGGCGCAGTACGACGCGCCGTACGAGCAACAGCAGGTGGTGTCGCGGATGGTGGCGGAGTTGCTGCGCCTCGATCCCGGCTACGCCGAGGTGATCGAGGAACCCTTCGCGCTCGAGGACACGATCGAGCACCGGTTCTACACCGCTCACCATGTGCCAAGCCCCGCCGATCACCGTGCCTTCGTCGAGGAGTTCGACCGCGAGCTCGGCGACTTGACTTCGCGCCTGGTGGCCCGCAAGCCGGACAACGAGGCGGTGCTGGCCCGATCGGTGCGGGAAGTCCTCGGGCTACCGCTGGCGCAGCTCGACGACGACGCAGCCATCGCCCTGGTGCTCGACCCGGCTCAGAATCACTATCTGGGCGATTCGCTCAACGTGACCTCGATGTCAAAGCTTGCCCGCTGTCTCGTCCACCCGTCCTATACCTTCATCAAGCGCTTGAGCCACGCTGCCGACTCGCAGGATCAGCGGCATCGGGCGACCCCCGGCAGCCGGCCTTGCCTTCCTGCTTACCTGGGAAACGACCCGGACGTCGTGGTGCCGGTGCTGGTGGCGGCGGACGACCGGATCCGCCGCCGCTACGAGGAGAGCCTCGCCGCGACCTGGGAGGGAATCGCGGCGGTGCGCCGATTGGGCGCGCCGGACGAGTTTGCGGCCTATCTCCTGCCCAACGCAGTTGCCCTCCGCTTCACCGAGTCGGCCGATCTCTCCGGGCTCCGCCACAAGCTCGAGATGCGTCTCTGCTACAACGCCCAGGAGGAGATCTGGCAAGCGTCGGTGGACGAAGCCCGGCAGATCGCAGCCGTGGAGCCGCGGATCGGCCAGCACCTTTTGCCGCCTTGCACCGTCCGGCTGCGGGCCGGCACCCGCCCCATTTGCCCCGAGGGCAAACGATTCTGCGGAGTGCGGGTGTGGGATTTGCCGGTTTCGGCGTACGAACGGCTGATCTGATCCAAGTGATCTGATCCAAGTCCAGCTCGCTGGAGAATCGGGTGTCTATTATGTGGAGGAGAACCGGGCGAGCCGCGGCCGTCCTGACGGTGATTGCGGCGGTAGCCGGGCTCCTCGGCCTGGCCTGTCCGGGATGTGGGGGCGATCCGTCGCACGGCGACTCCGGCCCCGGCACCTGGCTCACCCTTCTCCACACGAACGATATCCACGGCGAGTACCGGGATCGGCCGGCGGATGATGTCGATGGCGGGCCGCGTGGCGGGGGCTTTCTTGCCCTTGCCGGCACGGTGGCAGGGATCCGAGCGCATGCGCCGGGACCTGTGGTCCTCCTCGATGCCGGCGATCTCATGGCGGGGACGCCGATCACCGCGATCGTCCGCCAGGGAGTTCGGGGCGGCGGAGCGATGGAGTTCATGAACGCCGTCGGCTATGACGCCATGGCCCTCGGCAACCACGAGTTCGATCTGGGGCGCGAGAATTGTCTGGGCTTGATCGAACTGGCCGAGTTCCCGGTGCTCTGCGCCAATATGTTCGACCGGGAGACCGGCAAGCTGTTCGCTCCTGCCGGGCACGTCATCCTGGAGCGGGGAGGGGTGCGGATCGCGGTCATCGGCCTGATCCTGGATGAGCTGGCGACGGTCGTCGCCGTGGAGCCGATTCGCGGCCTCGAGGTGCGTCCAGGAGTCGAGGTGGCGCGCGCCGAGGTCGAGCTCCTCGATCCTCAGAGTGACCTGATCGTGGTGGTGATTCACTGGGGGCTCGAAGAGAGCCGCGCCCTCGCTCGTGCCGTCCCCGGCATCGATGTCATCGTCGCTGGCCACGATCACAAGCGCACCCAGAAGCCGATCGTCGAGAAGGGGGTGCTCATCGTCGAGGCGGGGAGCCGGCTGGATCGCCTTGGCCGTCTCGATCTCAGAGTGGCCGGCGACCGGGTGGTCGAGCATCGCTACGAGCTCCTCGATCTGCCGGCCGCGGCCGCCTCGGAGGCGCCGGCGGCGGTGGCCGAGCTCCATGCGGAGATCGAGGCCATGATCGAGGCCGAGTACGGGGAGGTCGTGGGGGAGCTGGCCGTTCCTTTTGTCCGCAACTCCCACGGCGAGTCGAACGTGGGCAACTGGGTGACCGACATGATGCGAGAGGCGGCCGGCGCCGACTTCGCGGTCACCAACTCGAGTGGGCTCCGTACCGATGTCGCCGCCGGGCCGCTCACCCGGGGCGAGATCTACAGTATCTCGCCGTTTCCCAATGTGCTGGCTACATTCAAGGCGACTGGCGCACAACTTCTGGCGTTCGCACGCAAGAATGCGCGGGATGCCCTCGGGATGGATAAGTCGATCGTTCAGGTCTCCGGGTTGTCCTACGCTTATGATCCGGACGGGAACGTGTACGACCTGACCGTCGGTGGCCAACCGGTCGAGCTCGACAGGTCCTACCTGGGAGCGACCACCGACTACCTCCTTTACAGTCAGGCCGAGAAATATCTGGGATTCGTGCCGGCGGAGCGGCGGGCCCTCGGGCGCTCCATCTTCGATATCCTGTGCGAGAGCGCCGCCCGCTTGAGTCCGATCGCGGCGCGGATCGACGGCCGCATGCGTCCTCTCGACCAGGCCCCCACAAGTGGGGGTGCCTGCGCACCCGGATCGGGATCACTACCAGGCCTCTTGCCTCCTCTCCACACTCTCGACCCGGCGGCGCTCGACCGCTTGCTCGCCGACCTCCCGGACCGATTGCCGCGTTTCGACGACCGACTGCGGGCGCTGGCGCTCGCGCGACTGGGAGCGTCCTACGCGCTTGGCACCCTCGGGGAGGCGAACGCCGACGACCCCGATCCGGTGTTCCGGACCGATGAGGCCGACTGCACCGTCCTCGTCCTCACGACGGTGGCTCTGGCTCACGCCCGCAGCACCGAGGAGGCGGAGCGGTGGATGGGGCCGGCAAACTATCGCCGGCAGGGGGACTCGTATCCGGTCGCCTATAAGAGCCGCCTTCATTTCACCACTGACCGGATCGCGACCTCGCCGCTCTTCGCCGACATCACCCCGGAGATCGCGGTGCCGAGCGAGCGCAAGACGGTTCGCGTGGTTCTCAACCGCCAGGAATCGGGAAAGGAGCTGTTGCCGCTCGGCTGGGAGCGCGAGGTGACGCTCACCTATGTCCCCGCTCTAAAGTTGCAGGCCGTGCTGGATCGAGTTCCCTCGCTCTGTGGTATCGCCTTCGTGCGCCTGTCGAACGTTCCGCGCGGCTTCCTGGTCGCTCACGAAGGGTTCCTGCTCGACCGCCGCTGTCTTCTTCACGCCTCGGCGGAGGCCGGCAGGGTGTCGCTCGTCGATGTCCTTGACTACGTGCTCAGGCCGCGCGACCCCGATCCCGCGCGCAGAGGCCGCCCGCGCTTCGACGGGGCTATCCTCTACGCCTTACGCGAGGGGGCCGCGCTGGATCCATGAACCGTCCCGCTTACGACCGGTCCAGCATCCCCGATCCGTCCAGCGGACCGGTGCGCGTGACCATGGACCAGCGTCTGGGCGATGGGAGCTGGGCGACCGCGGACGAGGTAGCCGTCGCCTGCGACTCCCGGGAAGTCATCCATCTCCTCCGCGACATGGAGGGCTACTCCCGCTGGTGGCCGGGGATGCACGTGCGATTGAGTGCCCATACGACGATCGGCGTCGGCTCGGAAGGAATGATGGCGATCGGGCCGCTCCGCCGCCCGCGTTGGCGGTTCAAGGTCACCGAGATCCGCGAACCATCCTTCATCCAGTACGATTTCCGCGGCGACCTGGTGGGACGCGCGGCGTGGGAGATCGAGCCCCACGGGGCGCTGACCGCGGTGCGCTTTTGCTGGTACGCAGTGATGCCGGCCGGCTGGCCGGTGCGCCTCTTGGTCCGGCTCGGTGAGGTCCGCTGGCACCATCTCCTGGTGCGACTCGGACTGCTCGGGCTCAAGGGCCGCCTGGAACGCGGTCCCCGCTGATGGAGCGAATATGAGCTCACGCCCGGAAGACATCCGTCACGCCTACTTGCTTGGCGAGCGAATCTATCTGCGTGGCGCCACTCCCGACGACGCCGAGATCTGCGCCCCCTGGTTCAACGACGAGGAGGTGAATCGGTATCTGTTGACCGGGCGGCGTCCGAACACGGTCGAGCAATCGCGCAAGTATCTAAGACGGGCGATGATTTCGGAGCGCGAGGTTGTTTTCGCCATCGTCGAACGCGAGTCGGGACGCCACATCGGTAACACCAGTCTGCACCAGATCGACCCGATCTTCCGCAGCGCGGTCTTCGGTCTCGTCATCGGGGTCCGTGAATGTTGGCGCCGCGGCTATGGAACGGAGGCCACGCGCCTGGTGACCGACTACGCCTTCAGCCGCCTCAACCTGCACCGAGTCGGGCTTGAGGTCGCCGCCGACAACCCCAATGCTCGCCGCGTCTATGAGCGAGCCGGCTATCGGGTGGAAGGGACGCGGCGGGAGGCTTTCTACGTCAACGGCCGCTATCTCGACTCGGTGTTGATGTCCATCCTGCGTCCGGAATGGGAGGCGGCACGAGGTGAAAGGGTGGAGAATGACGAGAAGGTGGAGAAGGGCGAGAAGGCGGAGAAGCAGGGGGAGGAGAAGGGCTGACAGTATTGCCGCGATCGGGTCGTGTCCGGTTCTTGACTATGATATGAGATTGTTGAACGCATATCATTGGGCAGCTTGGAAGCGGTTGAAATATTGAGCCTCCACCAGGATTCGTCCTTCCCCCGGCATTGACACTGGACTGCACCGCATCTCAGAGAAGAGGAAGGACGATGGAAATCTCGGCAGTATCACTCGCCCAGGAATACGGTCAGATCCGCGAGGTCACCGAAGCGCTGGTCCGGCCGCTTCAGACCGAGGATTATGTTGTCCAATCCATGCCGGACGCCAGTCCGGTCAAGTGGCATCTCGCGCACACGACCTGGTTCTTCGAGACCTTCGTATTGCAGCCGTTCATTCCGCGATATCGGGCGTTCCACCCCCGATTCGCCGAGCTGTTCAACTCCTACTATCACGCGGTCGGCCCCATGCATCCACGGCCGCAGCGCGGGACGCTCACCCGCCCGACGGTCGCCGAAGTGGTGGCGTATCGCCGGCACGTGGATGAACACATGGGGATGTTGCTCGAGGATCCGCCGCTCTCCATGCGGACCGCGCTCGAGGAGCGGACGATCCTCGGCCTCCAGCACGAGCAGCAGCATCAGGAGCTCATCCTGACGGACCTCAAGCACCTCTGGTCCCTGAACCCGCTTCGCCCGGTCTACCGCTTGTCGCGGGTCGATCCGTCTTCGCCTCCCGGAAACCTCCGCTGGCATTTCCATCCCGGAGGACCCGCTTGGGCTGGCTTCGAGGGAGAGGGGTTTTCCTTCGACAATGAAAGGCCCCGACACCGGGTGGTGCTCCGGCCGTTCGCGCTCGGAGATCGGCTGATCACCAACGGCGATTACCTCGCCTTCATGCGCGAAGGCGGGTACGAGCAGCCGCTCCTATGGCTCGCGGACGGCTGGACCGCGGTGGAGGAGCACCGCTGGAACGCGCCGCTCTACTGGGAGAAGCGCGGGGACCAATGGGTTCACTTCACCCTCGGCGGCCTCCTGCCCGTCGACGCGCACGAGCCCGTCTGTCATGTGAGCTACTACGAGGCCGACGCGTTCGCTCGCTGGATGGGGGCGCGGCTGCCGACCGAGTTCGAATGGGAGGCGGTGGCAACTGCGGTGGTGACTGCGACGGCGACAGCAGCGGCGACGGCAGCGCCCGCAACCGGAACCTTCCTTGAATCGGGGCGCTTCCGCCCGCGTTCGCTCGAACGGACGCCGAGTGCGTCCCCGCGACAACTCTTGGGTGACGTGTGGGAATGGACTGGAAGCCCGTACGTGCCGTACCCGGGCTACCGGCCGCTGGAAGGACTGATTGCCGAATATAACGGAAAATTCATGTGTAACCAGCTCGTCCTCCGCGGCGGCTCATGCGCGACGCCGCAGTCCCACATCCGAACGACTTACCGCAATTTCTTTCCGCCCGCGGCCAGGTGGCAGTTCTCCGGCATTCGGCTGGCCAAGGATGCGTAGGGGGGGTGGGCTACGTTATCCGCGCGGCGCCGGCTTCAGAAACGTCCCGCGTTCGAGATCCTCGAACGCCTGCCGGAGCTGTTCCTGCGTGTTCATCACGATCGGCCCGTACCACGCCACGGGCTCCTTGAGCGGTTTCCCCGAGACCAGGAGGAACCGGATCCCCTCGTCCCCGGCCTGCACCGTGATCTCGTCACCGCGGTCGAAGAGCACGAGCGAGCGGTCGTCCGCTTCGGCAGGAGGTGCCGTGTCGGACCAACCGGCGCTTTCGGTCGGCACCGTCAGGGGGCCCGACGCGTTGCAGAACTTCCCCGCCCCCGAGAACACGTAGGCGAAGGCGTTGCGACTTGTCTCGACCGGGAAGGTCTTCTTCTTGCCTGGCGGAATCGACACATCGAGGTAGATGGGGTCGGCCGCGATCCCGTTCACGGGGCCGGTCGTCCCCGAAAAGCGACCGCAGACCACGCGAACCTGGGTCCCGTCGTCGTCCGTGATCACGGGGATATCGGCCGCCTTCACCTCCTGATAGCGCGGCGCCGTCATCTTGAGCGACGACGGGAGGTTCGCCCACAGCTGGAAACCATACATCCGGCCGTCTTGATCGCCCTTCGGCATCTCCTGATGGATGATCCCGCTCCCGGCCGTCATCCACTGGACGTCGCCGGCGGCGATGGTGCCGCGGTTCCCCATGCTGTCGCCGTGGTCGACGGTCCCCGCGAGGACGTACGTGATCGTCTCAATCCCCCTGTGGGGGTGCCACGGGAACCCGGCCCGGTAGTCCTCCGGCCGGTCGTTGCGGAAGTCGTCGAGGAGGAGGAACGGGTCGAAGTCGGACGTGTTACCGAAACCGAACGCGCGGCGCAGGTGGACGCCAGCGCCTTCGAGGGTCGGCTTGGCCTTGACGAGTCTTTTCACCGGTCGAATGGACAATTGGGTCTCCGGTCTAATGCACTCGGGGAGCCGGCTCCATCGTCAACTCGTCGACGTAGCACCAGGCCCAGTTCTCGCCAGGTTGGAAACTGCGGATGATCGGGTGCTGGGTCTTATGGAAGTGCTTGGTGGCGTGTGTCCCCGGAGAGCTGTCGCAGCAGCCGACGTGGCCGCAGGTCAGGCAGAGTCGGAGCTGAACCCAGCGCCCTCCGGTCGCCAGGCATTCTTCGCAGCCGCCGGGGGTGCCAGGCTTAACGTCGCGGATCTGGTCGAGATGAACGCACGAGTTGGACATCGGACCGTCCTCTTCCTAGGGTTCGCTCGAGGAAGGGAAGCAGACAGCCTTCCTCGGTTGGTCGTGGACGGGGGCGGGTCACTCGAATGGAGGATAACACGCCGCGAGAGACACACAGAAAGAATGCACGGAGCGCGGAGGGCTCGATGCGGATCAGCTCGCGCAAGAATATCAACGTGAGGCGGGTTTGACTCCCTGAGTCCGCTTCCGCGAGAGACGCCGGAGGCGGGCGAGATTCCGGCGAAAGCCTGCGAGTCCTCCCGGAGTCTCGAGAACCCCCGGCACTTCGGCAAAACGTGGATCATTGACCAGGAGCCGGAACGCCTCCCGTCCGATTCTTCCCTGGCCGATCTCGGCATGGCGATCCAGCCGCGAGCCCAGGTCTCCCCGCGAGTCGTTGAGGTGGAAGGCGCGGACGCTCTCGATCCCGATGGTGCGCTCCACCTCGCGCATGGTTGCGGCATAGGCGGCGGGGGTGCGGAGGTCGTACCCCGCCGCAAAGAGGTGGCAGGTGTCGAGGCAGAAGCCGAGGCGGCGGCGGGCGCGCACGCCGCTCCGGATGGCGGCAAGGTGTTCCAGGCGGTATCCAACGGAGGTCCCCTGTCCGGCGGTGATCTCGGCCAATAGGATGGTTCGGTTCGGCACCGCACGCAAGACGACGTTCAGGCTATCGATGATGTTGGCAATCCCTGCCGCCTCGCCGGCGCCGAGATGGGCGCCCGGATGGAAGACGAGGTAGGGGATGCCGAGCTGACCGGCGCGCAACATCTCGTCGGCGAACGCAAGACGTGAGCGGGCGTTGAGGACCGGATCGGGGCTCGCCAGGTTGATAAGATACGAGTCATGGACCATGGCGCTCCGCACGCCTGCGGCGCGAAGCCCCTGGCGGAAAGCGCGGGCCGACTGACGGGCCAGAGCCGCGGCGCGCCAGGCGAGCTTCGGGCGGCTGAAGATCTGGATCGCGGCACAACGCAGGTCGGCGGCCCGGCGTGGTGCGTTCTCGACTCCTCCGGCAATCGAAACGTGACAGCCGAGCAACATCGCGTTCAGTGGCCGCGGAACGCGCTCACGGAGGCCACGAAGGGAGGCGAGAGCACGTCGGCCGCCGCCGCCGTCCCGCCGGGATCGAGCTCGATCTCGAGTTTCGTCCCCGGCTCGCTGTGCTCGCGCTCGATATAGGCGAGGGCGAGCACCGCGTCGAGGGCGGGAGAGTGGGCGGCGCTCGTCACCCGCCCCGCCTCGGCGCCGCCGGCGAGGATCCGGCTCTCCGTCCGGGGGACGGTGTCCCCCGCGACTCGTAGCCCGCGCAAGACGCGCTGCACCTTGTCGTACGTGTTCAGGCGCGCCACCACCTCCTGCCCGGTGTAGCAGCCTTTGGTGAAGCTGATGGCGGCGCGGAGCTCGGCCTCGAGTGGGTTCCACCGATCACCGAGCTCGTGGCGCGGAGCGGGGAGGCCGGCTTCGATGCGCAGGATCTCCTCGGTCTCGGCCCCGGCCGGACGGAGACCGAGCGGCGCCCCGGCTTGGACCATGGCCTCCCATACGCGCGCGCCGTCGTCGCGCGCGCAGACCAGGCGAAACCCGCTGCCGGCGAGGGGTGCGGCCCCCCCGACCAGCGTTTGAATGCCGCCCACCTGGGCGGGCCGGTGGTCGCGCGCCTCGAGGCCACTCACCGCCGCTCCTGCCGCCGCCAGCACCTGGGCGGCGGCCGGGCCGAAGACGCCGAGCTCGGCGGTCTCGGCGCTCAAGTCAGTCGCGGTCACGTCCTCCATGAAAACGAACTGCATGATCCACTCGACCACCGAGGGAGCGTTCGCGCTGGTGAGGAGGAGCAGCAGGTGATCGTCGAAGACCAGCGCGTCGAACAGCTCGACGATGCGGCCCTTGCTGCTGAGGAAGAGGTTCTGGACTCCACGTCCGGGGGTGAGAGCCAGCATGTCGTTGGTGCTGAGGCGATGGATGAGGTCGAGGCGATCTCGCCCGCCCACCCGTACCCGGCCGCGATGGCTCTGATCGATCAACACCGCAGCCCGCCGCGCCGCCCAGTACTCCGCCGTGGGATCCCCGTAGTGGGACGGCCGTTGGCCGGCGCCCATGGGGGCGAACTCCGCCCCGGCCCGCCGGTGCAGCTCTTCCAGCGAAATAGCGCTCATCATGGGCTATGCTACCATCTCTCGCGCCGCGCACCCTCACGGCGCTTGGGGTGCTCGGGGCTCGGGGGGCGAGCGATGAAGACTTACATTCGTGTGGCCGGCGTGGCCGATATTCCGCCGGGCACCGGCAAACATATCGAAGTCGGCGATCACGTCGTCGCGGTATTCAATCATGAAGGGCGTTTCTATGCGCTCGAGGGAACTTGTCCGCATCAAGGAGGACCGCTCGGCGAGGGCTATCTCGACGAGGAGGGTGTCGTCACCTGTCCCTGGCACGGCTGGCAGTTCCGGGTAACCGACGGCGAGGCGCCGCTCTCACCCGCGCTCCGCGCTCGCACCTACGAGGTCGAAGTTCAGGGCAGCGACGTGATGCTGGCGGTGGATGCTGAACGTGGAGAGCTGATCGCGGGAAGTTGAGTCGCGCGCCGCCACGCTTAATGGATTGCGCTCACGGCTTTCTTTCCCAAGAAACCGCCGAGCTTGCCGCCGAGGTAGCCGCCGGCCATCGCCCCCAGGGGCCCACCGAACGCCCCGCCCACTTGCGACCCGAGCGATGAGCCCATCGATTGGCCCATGTTCTGCGCCATTCCCCCTGCCATCCCGCCTGTCATCCCACCCATCATGCCCGCGAGCGGGTTCCCCATGCCTCCCATGCCTGACGCCTGCGCCTGGGCCATCATGGCATCCATATCGATGATCTCGTAGCTCTTCGGTACTTCGAACAGACTCGCCGGCTGCGGCCCAACCTGGTAGTCCTTCCATTCCATGACGGCGGGCTTGCCGTCGACCGTGCTCTCCATTCGAACCGGCGCACCGCTGGCGGCATTGAACCAGGCAAGGCCCGAGCCCTCCGGCATCGTCATCCGGAACTTGCTCGTGCTCTGGCCGTCAATCGTTTCGTCTCCGAGGTACTCTACATTCACGTCGGGCGGCATTTCCGGCGTTTCTGGTTCACTCTCGGTCTCTGTCTCGGAATCCGCTTCTACCTTCTCTGCCTGTTTGCTCATCGCGGTCATGCCGGCGGTCGACATCTTCATCGCCTTCTTCTGTTTCGGCATGGCGTGGTAGAGCGTTCCCTTCTCGTCCCCCATCTCGATCATCACCATCTCTTCGCTGTGGGCGTTCATCTCGGTGCGGACCCGACCCTTGTCGATGTACCGCTTGATCTTGAACGACTCGCCCCCAGCGTCGATCACCAAGTTCACGCTATAGGACTCCGGCTCTTCATAGTGGGGCATCTTCGCCAGCGCGGTTCGCCCCGCCGCCGCGTCGCCGTGACCGGGAGCCGTCGTCTCGGCCTCGATCCGGACATGGGCTAAGAGTGCAGGCGCGACCAGGGCCAGCGTCAATGCGAGGACGCGGAATCGAGGTGAAGGGCACATGGCGGACTCCAGCATTGGGGTGTTGAGAACGTAGCAGAGTGCAAGGACTATGCTACCATACCTCGCGGCCGCGGGAAACCGGGAGTGAAAGCTAGAACGTCATGGCGACGAATCCCACCACGACTCAACCAAAGCAGGCATTGCTTGTAGTCGGAAACATCTTCTTCAGTTCCCGCCTGCGCGATACCCTCAAACACCTGGGCATCGGTGCGGTGTCGGCGCGGTCGGACCCCGAGATCGAGGCCGCGATCGGCGCGCAGCTGCCGAGCCTGGTCATCGTCGATCTCACCATCGCCACCGTCGATGCCGGCGCCCTGGTGCAACGGCTCAAGTCGGCGGAGGCGACCCGTGCGGTGCCGATCGTCGCCTTTGCCGGCCATCTGGAAGTCGATCGTCTCGACGGCGCCTCACAGGCCGGAGCCGACGTCGTGGTCACGAACGGGCAGATCTCGGCCAACCTGCCGGGCATCGTTGCTTCCCTCGGTTTGACCGGCGCGCCCGCCTGACCGGTGGTGGAACGGATCGTTCACGAGCGCATCGTCCCCGACCGGATCGTCCACGAGCGTTTCGCCATACCCAGCCGTGACGGATACCCGCTGCGCGGTGACGTGCGCTACCTTGAATCGTTCTCCGGCGGGAAAGCGGTGGTCGTTAGCCACGGCTTCAAGGGATTCAAGGACTGGGGATTCTTCCCCGAATTGAATCGCGAGCTGGCGCTGGCCGGATACTTGGCGGTGGGCTTCAACTTCTCCGGCAGCGGCATCGGACCTGACCTCGAGCAGTTCGACGATGTCGAGCGCTTCGAGCACGCTACCCTGAGCGGCGACCTGGACGACATCGGCCGGATCCTCGACGCCCTGGCGGAGCACCGGCTGCCGGGGCCGCCGGTGAGCGCTCCATTCGGCCTTCTCGGCCACTCGCGCGGCGGAGCGGTGTCCCTGCTCCGGGCGGTCGCCGACCAGCGCGTGGGTTGCCTGGTCACCTGGGCGGCGGTGTCGGGTTTCCAGCGCTGGGATGCGGAGACTTTGCGCGCGTGGCGCGAGCGCGGCCATGTCGAGGTGGTGAATGCGCGCACCGGGCAGGTCTTTCGACTTCGGACCGATTTCCTGGACGACTTCGAGGCGCACGCGGGCGATCGGTTGAACGTGGAGCGCGCCGCGCGCGGCCTCGCCATCCCACACCTCATCGTGCATGGCACCGACGACGAATCGGTATCGGTAAGCGAGGCGCATGAGCTGGTCTCGTGGGGACGCGGCGAGCTGCATCTCATCGCGGGGGCAGGCCACACCATGGGCGCCGTCCATCCCTTCCGCGGTCGCACGCCGGCGTTCGACGACGCCCTCAGCGCGAGCCTCGCCTTCTTTCGCCGGCATCTCCCTCCACAGCTACCTGCATTGGCGTAGCAGCCGGCCGCCCCCGTCGTGGCGCCGTGGGTGTTATACTTGCCGTGCGTTTGTCATCCGCCCGCTTCACTTTCAGCCTACAGCGAAGGACGGTGAACGGCATCATGCCCCGACAGCGGGATCTATCGGCTCGACGCGGCAAATTCTCCGAGACGCGTCCCGCTCGTTCGGCTCAGATAGGCCTTTTGGGCAAAGATGCAGGCCCGAAAACGCACGATGCTTCGCGGGCAACTTTGCGTGCCATTGGATCAGAACGCAGCATGATCAATGATCGCCAGCCGTGAAGATTCCCCACGAAAAAGGGGCTTAAGTGAAGAGGAGTTCGCCATGAGGAAGTTGTTTTCCTTTGCCGCTGGAGTGGTCGTCGCCGCCATGACCTGGTCGTCCACGAGCACGCTGGCTCAGGATACGTTCTCTATCGCCGCGATCGATCCAGTGAGCGGCCAGGTGGGGAGTGCCGGGGCCAGCTGCATCGCCGGTTGCATCATTCTCAGCGACGTTCATCCGGGGACCGGCATCATCCACACCCAGTCGTTTTGGAACGCCCAGAATCAACAGTATGCGCGCACCTTGATGAACCAGGGTCACGCACCTGAGGCAATCATCGACTCGCTGGTCGCCCACGATGCCCAGGGCAACCCAACCATCCGTCAGTACGCGATCGTGGACCGGGTCAATGACGGCAGGAGCGCTGCCTATACCGGCGTCAACTGTTTCGACTACAAGAACCACATTCTCGGAGGGAGCTATTCCATCGCCGGCAACATCCTCCTCGGACAGCAGATCTTGGACTGGATGGAGGCCGCGTTCCTTGCCCCAGCCGACCTGTTTTCGGATCGATTGATGGCGGCGCTGCAAGGTGCCAACGTATCCGGAGCTGACACCCGGTGCCTGCAGCACGGGAAGCCAGCCATTTCGGCCTTCATTCGTGTGGCCCTGCCCGGAGATGCTCTCGGGAGTTACTACCTCGATCTCAATGTCAACAACACCCCACCCGAGGAGAACCCGATCGACATCCTCCAGATGCTCTACGACGCTTGGCGTGAGATCGTCAGTGTCTCACCGCACTCTCCGAGCATCCCGCTCCATACCGTCCTGTATCCCAACCACCCCAATCCCTTCTTCTCGTCGACCGTCTTCCGCTACGAACTCGAGGCCCCGGGCCATGTCATGCTCGGAATCTACAACGCAGCGGGGAGGGAGGTCGCCCGTGTTCTTGATGGACCCGTAGCGGCCGGCAGTCACGAGGTTCCCTGGGAGAGCGGGCGGTCGCTGCCGAGTGGTGTCTACTTCTATCGCCTCCAGGTGGGCCCATTCAGCCAGACGCGCCCCTTGGTGCTGGTAAGATGAGTCGAAGCGCCACTTGGTGCCAGATCAAGGCCCACCACTGAGCTTGCATTCGCCGAGTTTGGAAACTGGTGCTATGCTCAAGGCTAGATGTTGGGGAAGGGTAAGGAGCGGCCATGGTCACACGGTGTTCCGAAGACAAGGAGGCCCCTCATGAATCGTTTCCTCAAGCGAAACATTTGCTGCATTGCGGTCCTGGGAGGCGTCTTGCTACTCGCAGAAGGCGTTTCCGCTGTGCAGTACAACTTCGAACCTCCCTACTCAGGGGACCCCTCGGGGCTGCCTCTGAATGGGCAGGATCTCTGGTACAACCCGGCACCAGAGATGTCGGTGAGCTTCAATGTCTACACTTACGCGGACAACACCCTCGGTTTGCCGGCCAACCCGACCGGTGGGAAACAGTTCGCCGGGGGCACTGGACCCGGCGGCGGCATGTTCGCGCGATCGCAGCATGACAAGGGCAACGGCCCGGGGCCTTGCTGGGAGCACGCCTACGACTTCGCTGCGAAGTTCGTGGGAACCCCGCCGGCGCTCGACAACGTCGGCAGCTTTTCGAAGCAGCCGGCGCCGAACGACTACATCCACCTCCTCTCCTGGGTCCCGGGAATGGAAGGCCTGAGCTACAACGCGTGGTATCTCGCCCATGACGCGGCCGGCACCCAATTCGCGCAACCGGGGATGTCTCCTGGGCCAGCATGGAATGGCCTCGCAGTCAGCCACTGGTACCGCGCCACGACCATCGTCGACTACGGCGCCAACAGAATCACCGAAGTCAGGATCAAGGACCTCGTGACTGGAATCGAGACAAGCGCCAATCCCAGTGACTGGTACCTCGAGGGGGGCTTGGGCGGCAGCACGGCAGACGCGACTGCGTTCCGGCTCTTTGCCGGCAGCCCCGAGGTAGGCAACGTGGTCGGCTTCGACAACATAGACCTCCATTCCTGCGATGCCACCCCGGTCGCGCCCACGACATGGGGCAGGATCAAGGCCACCTTCGCCGAGAACACGGAGCGGGTGGCGCCTCGTCAGGTCAGCTACCCCACCCACTGGCCTCCAGTGGACTAACCCAAGGCGAGGAAGCTTCCGTTCCTCCCACGAGGATTGCCCCGGCTGCCACCATGGCAGCCGGGGCGTTTTCGTGCGCTACGATCGAAGTCTGCAAGGACAGTCGTCATGGCAGCTACCCGAGGCTGCGGAGCGAATTAAGCGTCCCGCCGGGAAACCACCGGGCGGGCTTTGCTTGTGCAAACGCCCGCACTTGCTGGTTGGCCTTCCCCTGGTCGGGGCCCTCGCCTATAATGACCCGCCCAGTGGAGAAACGATGTCGATCCATGAACTTGTAACAGCTGACCCCGAGCGGGTCGCGATCGAGGACTTCCTCGACTTGGTCGAGAAGCCGCAGCGTTACGTGGGCGGCGAGCGCCATGTCTACCGGAAGCCGCTCTCACCCGACTTCGTCAAGTGGGCGCTCTGCTTCCCCGAGGTGTACGAGATCGGCATGAGCCACCTCGGGCTCAAGATCCTCTACTCGATCTTGAACGAGCGCCCCGACGCCATGGCCGACCGCGCTTACTGTCCATGGCCGGACATGGAGGGCGAGATGCGCCAGCGCGGGGTGCCGGCCTTCGCCCACGAGTCGCGGGCGCCGCTTCGCGCCTTCGACGTCCTCGGCTTCTCGCTCCAGTACGAACTGACTTACGGCAACGTGCTCACCATGCTCGATCTCGCCGGCATCCCCCTCTGGTCGAGCGAGCGCGCCGACGCGGATCCGCTGGTGATCGGCGGCGGCCCCTGTATGGCCAACCCCGAGCCGGTCGCCGACTTCTTCGACGCCTTCCTGATCGGAGACGGCGAGGAAGCCGTGGTTCCCATCAACGAGGTGGTGCGCGACTGCCGCGGCGACCGGGTCCGCCTCCTGCACGAGCTGGCCAAGATCCCGGGCGTGTACGTGCCGTCGCTCTACGAGGTGAGCTATCACTCCGACGGCAAGATCGCCGGCTTCCGCCCTCGCTATCCGGACATTCCCGAGCGGGTGAAGCGGGTGTGGGTCGAAGACTTATCGACGGTGCCCTTCCCAATCAACTCGCCGGTGCCGTTGGCCGAGATCGTGCAGGACCGGCTCGCCATCGAAGTCGTGCGCGGCTGCACGCAGGGCTGCCGCTTCTGCCAGGCCGGCTATTGGTATCGCCCGATCCGCGAGCGCTCGGCCGACGAGGTGGTGGCGATTGCGAAGCAGGGGATTGCGAGCGGCGGCTGGGATGACGTGAGCCTCGTCTCCCTCTCGACCGCCGACCACAGCCAGGTCGAGGAGATGGCGCGCAAGGTGGCCGGCGCGCTCAAGCCGCAGCAGGTGTCATTGTCCCTGCCTTCGCTTCGCGCCGACAGCTTCTCGGTCGGCCTGGCCGAGGCGGCCGGGGAGGTCAAGAAGAACGGGTTCACCTTTGCGCCCGAGACCGGTTCCGAGCGGCTTCGCCGGGTGATCAACAAGAACATCACCGATGCGAACCTGCTCGACGCGGTCGAGACCGCCTACCGGCGGGGGGGGGGCCTGGTCAAGCTCTACTTCATGATCGGGCTCCCCACCGAGCCCATGGATGACGTCGATTCGATCGTCCGCCTGGTCAACAAGGTGAACGAGGTCGGGAAGCGGGTCGGTGGCGGCAAGCGGGTCAACGCTTCGGTCGGCGCCCACGTGCCGAAGGCGTTCACGCCCTTCCAGTGGGAGGGATTCGAGAGCCTCGAGACCCTCGAGCAGAAGCTCGCCCACCTCAAGCGCCGGCTCAACAATCGCTTCGTGCGTCTCAAGTGGCATGATCTGAAGCCATCCTTCCTCGAGTCGGTTTTCTCGCTCGGCGACCGGCGGGTGGGGCGAGCGCTCCATGCCGCATGGCGGCGCGGGGCGCGATTCGACGGCTGGTCGGAGCGGTTCGACTGGAACTTGTGGAAGGGGGCTTTCGACGAGGTCGGAATCGACCCCAATTTCTACGCCCGGGCTCGCGGCATCGAAGAGATCCTCCCCTGGGACATCCTGGATCCCGACATCACCAAGAAGTTCTTGTTGCGCGAGCGGCGGAAGGGGTTCGAAGAGCGTCTCACCAACGACTGCCGCTGGGGCGATTGCCACATGTGCGGGATTCCCGGGGCGCCGAACGACATCAAGCTGTCGGTGGACCGTCCGGAAGCGCCGGGGGTGACGGGCCGAGTGGGGCTCGACGGCAATCTGATCCCGAAGGCAGGTTTCGCCCGGAAGGTCGCGAATGCACCGGTGGTCACCCCGGCGGCTTGGTCTTCGATCGTTGCTCCTTCCTCAACGGATATTGACGCGCCTGCTCCGTCCGTTCCGCCTGAGAAGACGGTGCACGTCCGGCTCTGGTATCGGACCGGACCGGCCCTCCGCTTTCTCGCGCACGGCGATCTCATGCGCGCCTTCCACCGTGCCTTCCGCGTCGCAGAGCTCCCGGTCGTGTTCAGCCAGGGTTTCAGCCCGCGCCCGCGCGCGGCCTTCGGACCGCCGCTGCCGGTCGGGGTGACGGGGGCGCGCGAGGCGCTTGACCTCGAGCTCCAGCCGCCGCTTGCCGGCGACCTGAGCGAGCTCGTCGTGCGCCTGAACTCCGCCCTGCCTGACGATCTCGAAGTGCTCGAGGCGGCGCCATCGCCGCCGGGGCCGGCGCTCGCCGCGGCCATTGTCGCCGCCGACTATCGGGTGGCGTTGGCGCCGGCGGTCGATCGTGAGGCGATGGGGGCTCGCATGGCCGCGTTCGACGCCTGCGACACGATGCCGGTCACCAAGGAGCGGCATGGACGGCCCGATCGCACGATCGATCTCAAGCGCGCCGTCCTCGCCGCGGGGCTCGCCGATGGTCAGGCGTCCTTCCGTCTGGCGGTGGGTCAGGCCGAGGGGCACCAGGCCAATGCCCGCCTGGTCCTGAGCGCGCTCTTTGGGCTCGATGACGCCCAGATCGCCGCATGCGCCATCGAGCGGGTCGCACTCTACGACCCGAACGGACGCATCTAGGACGCCGATCTAGGACATCGATCTAGGACGCCGATCCACGGACCAAGGCATGGCAGAGCGCATTCCGATCGCGCCAAACCCAACGTTTGCGGCAAGCGAAGCGCCGCGGTCGACGTCGGCTTCGACCGGCGAGCGGGTGTTCATCGAAACCTACGGTTGCCAGATGAATGTCTCGGATACGGAGCTCATCCTCGGCATCCTGAGACCCGCCGGCTACCGGCAGGCCACGGCGATCGAGGACGCCGACGTTATCCTGCTCAACACGTGCGCCATTCGCGAGCACGCCGAACAGCGGGTCTGGGGGAGGTTGGGCGAGCTGGCGCGGCTCAAACGCACTCGACCCGAGCTCAAGCTCGGGGTGGTTGGCTGCATGGCCAAGCACGTGGGCGAAGAGCTCACCGGAGCCTCGGCCGCGGTCGATGTCCTCGCCTCGCCCGACGCCTACCGGAGCTTGCCCCGCCTCCTCGCCGCCGCCGGCGATTCGACTCAGCTCGACCTTCACCTCGACCGCGCCGAGCAGTACGAGGGCATCGATCCGGTGCGCACGCGCGGGATCCACGCCTGGGTCACCATCATGCGGGGGTGCGATAAGTTCTGCACTTTCTGTGTCGTGCCCTACGTGCGCGGCCGAGAGCGGAGCGTGCCGCCGGACGAGGTGGTGCGGCAGGTCGAGGACCACGCCCGCGCCGGCGGGCTCGAGGTTACGCTTCTCGGGCAGACGGTGAACGCCTACCACCACGATGAGGTGGGATTCGCCGAGCTGCTGGCCCGGGTGGCGGTGGTTCCCGGCATTCGCCGGGTGCGATTCACTTCCCCTCATCCGGCCGATTTCGAGCCCCAAGTGCTGAAAGTCATGGCGTCGCATCCCACCATCATGAAGCACGTTCACTTGCCGGTGCAGTCGGGCTCGGATCGGGTGCTGGCGCGCATGCGCCGCAGCTATACCCGCGCTCAGTACCTCGATCTCGTCGAGCGCATGCGGGAGGCCATGCCCTCCGTCACCTTCACCACCGACCTCATCGCCGGTTTCCCCGGCGAGACCGACGAAGACTTTGCCGAGACCTTGAGCCTGGTGAGCGAGGTCGGCTACGAGTCGGCGTTCATGTTCAAGTACTCGGAAAGGGAAGGGACGATCGCCCACCGCGAGATCCCGGAAACGGTGAGCGAGGAGGAGAAGGGACGCCGGCTCACCCGGCTGGTGGAGCTGGTCGAGGTGATCGCCGCCGAGCGAAACCGCGCCTGGGAGGGACGAGAGGTCGAGGTGTTGGTCGAGGGGCAGTCGCGGCGCGACGCGAGCCGGCTCTACGGCAAGACAGAGCACGGGAAGACGGTGGTCTTTCCGGCGAATGGCGCCCGCCCCGGCGACTTCGTCCGGGCGCGAGTCTTGAGGTCCACCTCGCATACTCTGCACGGCGAGCTGATGGTGGCGCAGGCGGGGCTGGCGCTCTTGGGCGGAGCTGCCTAGGGTGGAGCTTGCCGGCAAGGTCGCGCTGGTCACCGGCGCCGCCCGCCGCGTGGGACGGGCGATCGCCCTCGAGCTCGCGGGCCGCGGGGCCACCATCGCGCTCCACTATCACGCATCGATTGCCGAGGCCGGCGAGACCGCGGCGGCGATACGCGCCCGCGGCGCCGACGTGGCCACCTTCGCCGCGGATCTCGCCCTGCCGGCGGAGATCGACGTCCTGTCGCGCGATGTCCTGCGCCGATTCGGCCAGCTGGATGTCTTGGTCAACTCGGCCGCGATCTACTTCCGTACGGCGGTGGGAGCGGTCACGGCGGAGGACTGGGATCGCCTTTTCGCCCTCAATTTGCGTGCACCCTTCCTTCTCACCCAGGCGCTCGCCCCCGCCTTGCGCGAGCGCAAGGGCCGGGTGGTCATGATCACCGACGTCGGCGGCATGGAGCCGTGGCCTGGCTATCTTCCCTACGGAGCCACCAAGGCCGGGCTCATCTACCTGACCCGTGGCTTCGCCAAGGCGCTCGCTCCCGAGGTGCTGGTGAACGCGGTTGCCCCGGGAACGGTGTTGCCGCCGGCGGATGCCGCCCCGGGCGACATCGCCGCCGAGGAAGCGCGCACGGCGCTCAAGCGGCTCGGCGCGCCGGAGGACATCGCCCGAGCGGTCGCCTTCCTCTGCGAGTCGGACTACATCACCGGGCAGGTGCTGGCGGTGGACGGCGGCAAACTCCTGCGGTAGCCGCGGCCGTAATCGATCAGGTGAAGCCCTGGCGCCCCACCCCGCAGCAAATTGCGGCTTCACGCGGAAAACGAGTCCGCGACGTGATCGCCCCCGGGCTCGAGGTTCTCTTTTGTGGGATTAACCCGGGCCTCTACTCGGGTGCTACGGGCCATCACTTCGCGCGCCCTGGAAATCGCTTCTGGAAGGCGTTGCATGCGGCGGGGTTCACCGATCGCGTGCTGTTTCCGTTCGAAGAAGCCGAGCTGCTGGCCCGCGGGTTGGGCATCACCAACCTGGTCGGGCGAGCGACCGCGGTGGCCAGTGAGCTGAGCGCCGGAGAGCTGCGCCGCGG
>Ga0184637_10000534_pt1 | contig 28265 bp, 27 predicted proteins | sample PLM3_127_b2_FD_133143 | JGI IMG/M metagenome (GOLD analysis project Ga0184637, IMG submission 133143) | Groundwater sediment microbial communities from an aquifer in East River, Colorado, USA - PLM3_127_b2 | ecosystem: Environmental > Terrestrial > Soil > Riparian zone | place: USA: East River... | reverse complement strand
CTGCCATAGGCGGTTGCCGAGCTTCCTGACCATCTCGCGCACCTTGTCCTGCACCTTGGCGGGCAGGATGTCGGGCGCGATATCGTTGCCGCACCAGCCGCCCTTGTAAGGCGTCACCTCGGCGAAGCCGGTGATGTCGGTCATCACCGGACCCACCAGAGTCCCGTGGCGCGTGGCGCAGCCTTCGACGGTGCCGGGCAGGTGATTGATGCGCTTCATCACCTTCAGATCTTCACCCTTGATCTTGACCGCGAACTTGTCCCAATCGTCGCGGCTCTTGATGAAAAAGGTGGTGCGGCCGGAATCGCCGTAGGGCGTCTGCACGACGAGATCGCGGCCGAGCTTGGCCTTTTCCGCCAAGGTCATGAGTTCTTCGAAGCTGTCGGCGCGGCCCATGCAATTGGGCGCGCTGGCGACGCCGGCTTCATTGCCAAGGCGCGTGGTGACGATCTTGGAATCGATATGCACCCGCAGCTTGGCCGGCGGCAGCGCCATCTCCAGGCCGAGATCGGCGACGAGGCGCTCGGATTCCTCGTCGAACATGATGAACATGACCTTGCCAGTCTTGCCGCGCTTGCGGATGTGGTCGACCACCTCCTTGTGGCCCATCAGGTAGTTGCCGACCTCCTCCATGGAGCGGAATTCGCGTGGTCCCGTCTCCTGCGGCGTGAAGCAGCGCGGGTGATAGCCGTCGAAGCTGTCGAAATAGGTGATGTATTCCAGCCCGCCGACCCATTGGTCGAGGCCGAGCAGGTTGAACGGCACCGGGGTCACGAAATAGATCGGCGTGCGATTGGCGCTGAGGAACGAATAGATGTCCGTCAGGCTGCGCAGCTTCGGCTTGTCCGACGCCATGAAGTCCCCCCCATTATGTCCCTGGTGCCTGCCCCGGCTCCGTCTGATGCGGAACTCTGAGGGGAAGCCTAGGCCAGCGACGGGGCGGGGGACAAGGGTTTGTGGGGAAGCTGCACAGCGGATTGGTGGTCGCACGGCGGGGCCACCAACTCCGTTCGTCACCCCGGCCTTGAGCCGGGGCCCATCGTGCCGATGCTCTTGCGGCTGATAAATGGACCCCGGCTCAAGGCCGGGGTGACGGTTAGAGTGGATGCGAGAGCGGTGCGTCCGCCGCTATGCCAGCGTCTTGAACGCCTCCATCCCGGCGACCAGCGCGGTGCGGGTGCCGGTTTCCATGGCGGAATGGCCGGCATCGGGCACCACGGTGTAGCGCGCTTCGGGCCAGACGCGGGTCAGATCGTCGGCGCTGCGGATCGGGCAGACCAGATCGTAGCGGCCCTGCACGATGATGGTCGGGATGCGCCGGATGCGGTCGATGTTGGAGATCAGGAAATCCTCGGGCAGGAAAATGTCGTTGCGGAAATAATGCGCCTCCATGCGCGCGAGGCCGAGGGCCAGCGTGTCGGCGGAAAAGGCGCGCACGGTTTCCGGGCTCGGCAGCAAGGTGGAGCAGGAGCCCTCATAGATGCTCCAGGCCCGCGCCGCCGGCAGATGCACGGACGGGTCCGGATTCATCAGGCGCTGCCAATAAGCCTCCAGCAGAACGCCGCGCTCAGGCCCCGGGATATGGCCGGCAAAGGCGCGCCAGGCCTCGGGCGCGAACTCGCGCAGGCCATAGAGGAACCATTGGATCTCCGACTTGCGGCACAGGAAGATGCCGCGCAGCGCCAGGCCGCGCACCCGCTCCGGGTGATGCTCGGCATAGGCCAGCGCCAGGGTCGAACCCCAGGAGCCGCCGAAGGCGAACCAGCGATCGACGCCCAGATGTTCGCGCAGCCGCTCCATATCCTCGATCAGCAGCGGCGTGGTGTTGTCGCGCGTCTCGCCCAAAGGCTGCGAGCGGCCGCTGCCGCGCTGGTCGAAGATCACGATGCGGTAGAAACCGGGGTCGAAGAACCGCCGGTGGGTGGCGTTGGCCCCAGCACCCGGCCCGCCATGCAGGAAGACGACGGGAACCCCCCGGGCATTGCCGCATTGCTCGTAATACATCCGGTGCAGCGGCGAGAGCTGCAGGAACCCCTTGTCATAGGGTTCGATCTCGGGAAACAGGTCCTTGGCGGGCATAAAGCGCGAATCCATCGGGTCACGGCATGAAAATCCAGGCTGGCGCCTCTTGCTTGTAAGTGGCCGCCGGGCCCGGCTCAACCCCCAAATGTCACGGGCTTGTGAGGGTTTGCGGCGGTCGCGCCAGCCGAAGCACTTGGTTCCGGCGCGCGGCGCGGAATAAACTTGGGACAACAGGCTTAAAGGGAGCGGATCGCCATGACCCAGACCAGCAGCGGATCACGCCGGCGCAGCCATCCCATCTGGCTGGCGGCAGCCAGCGTCCTGCTGCTGTCCGGCGCGGTCACCGGCTGCGCCAGCCAGTCCAGCCCCGCCACCGGCCGCACCTTCTCCTCGCCGATTTCCGCACAGCAGGAGGCGGCGCTCGGCAAGAAAGAGCATCCGAAGATCCTCGAGGAATTCGGCGGCGCCTATACGGAGAAGGCGGACATCGCGCCCTACGTGAACTCGATCGGCCAGTTCCTCGCCTCCACCGGCGAGCGGCCCGACGTGCAATTCACCTTCACCGTGCTGAACACGCCCGACGTCAACGCCTTCGCCGTGCCGGGCGGCTACATCTATGTAACGCGCGGGCTGATGGCGCTCGCCAACAACGAGGCGGAATTCGCCAGCGTGGTCGGACACGAGATCGGCCATATCAATGCGCGCCACACGGCGCAGCGCATGGGCCAGGCGCAGCAGACCCAATTCGGTGTTCTCGGCGCAACATTGCTGGGTGCTATTCTTGGCGGCCAGACCGGCGCGGACTTGGCCGGCGGCCTCGCCTCGCAATATGGCCAAGTGCGTCTGGCCGGCTATTCGCAGGAGCAGGAGTTCGAGGCTGATTCCCTCGGCGTGCGCTACATGAAGCGTGCGACTTATGATCCGCAGGCGTCGGCAAGTTTCCTCGGCGCGCTCCGGGCGCAGACGCAGCTCGAGACGCAGCTCGCCGGCAAGGACCCCAACGTGGTCGACGAGCAGAACATGCTGGCCTCGCATCCGCGCACCGCCGACCGGGTGCAGCGCGCGATCGCCGAGGCGGGCGGCGCTCAGCCGAATTCGATGCTGGAGCGCGACGTGTATCTGTCGAAGATCGACGGCATGATGTTCGGCGACGATCCGGCGCAGGGCGTCATCGTCGGCCAGCGCTTCGTGCATCCGCCGCTGCGCTTCGCCTTCGAGGTGCCGAGCGGCTACAGTCTGGTCAATCTGCCGGACGTGGTGGCGATCAAGGGGCCGAAAGGCACGCTCGGCAATCTGTCGTTGGCCAATCCGCAACCGTCAGGCAGTCTCACCGCGGCGCTGCAGAATTATGATCCCAAGGGCAACATCCTCCTCAAGAGCATCGAGGCGGTCACCATCAACGGCATGGAGGCGGCGACCGGCTTGGCGCAGGTCAATAGCAAGTCCGGCGTGCTCAATTATCGCGCCGTGCTGATCCGCCACCCAAGCGGCAAGGTCTATGAGTTCGTGTTCCTGTCGCTGGCCGATCTCGGCGCGCGCTACGACAGTGATTTCCAGAAGACCGCCTACAGCTTCCGCCAGATCGACGCCGGCGAGGCGCAGCAGCACAACAAGGCGCAGCGCATCCGCGTGGTCACGGTGAAGCAAGGCGACACGATCCAGTCGATGGCCGCCAAGATGGTGGTGGCCGACGGGAAAGAGCAGTGGTTCCGCGTGCTGAACGGGCTGGAGAACGTTAACCAGTTGCAGGCCGGGCAGAAGGTCAAGATCGTCACCTACTAAGGACGCGCAATTTTGGGGGAACATGTGCCGCGCCGTCGCTGGCGCTTGCCGATCTGGCTGGTGCTGGTGCTGGCCTTCGGCGGGCTGACCACGGCGACCGCCACCGTCGTCGGCATCCGTTTCTATGTCGCGGCACTCGGCAACGCGCTGGACTTGGCGCTCGATGTCGGCGATGCCGAGCTGTCGCGCATCAACACCGCGGTCGATGCGCAATTGCAGCCGGCCGCCGACCAAGCGCGATTCCTCGCCGATTACATCTCGCGCGGCCATGTGGCACCCAGCGACGATGCGCGGCTGCGCGATCTGCTGCTGGGCTCGGTCGGCGCGGTGCGGCAGCTTTCCGGCGTCGGGTTTGTGCGGCCCAACTTGACCATGGTCTGGGCCTCGGTGGTGGCCCAGGGACGTCCCTACGTCACCGAATCGGAAGATCTTTCCGGCAACGCGGCGGTCGCGGCGCTGATGCAGCAGGCCAAGACCGGCCGCGTCTCGTTCTGGGCCGGGCCGCTGATCCTGGGCGATGGCGGCGCGCTGATGATCGCGGTGGCGCCAGTCTCCGGCGAGAAGGGCCGCTTCATCGGCATCGTTGGCGCGGCGGTATCTTTGCGCGCCGCGTCGATCCGCCTGGCCGCGCTGGCCGGCGGCGGGCGCGTGCCCTTCGTGGTGACCGATGCCGGCGGCATCGTCATGCATTCCACCACCAAGATCGGCGACACCCTGGCGCAGCGGAACGGGACGCTGCCGGAGATCGCCGGCGGCTTGGATCAGGTGCTGGCGGCGACGCGCTGGCCGCCGCAGGATTTTCTCGCCGATGACGACATCGACAACCGGCCGGCCAATGTCGGCGTCGCCGATGCGATGCTGGGCGAGGCCGAGTATCTGGTCGTCTTCCGCCGTGTGACGGGCTATGGCCCGTTGCCCTGGTATATCGGCTATCACGTGCCGCAGAGCTGGGCCGAGCAGGTGCTGGATACGATCAACAGCGCCATCCCCTTCGCCGCAATCATGGTGGCCATCGCCATCCTGCTGGCCTTCTTCCTCGGCCGCGCCATCGGCAATCCGATCCGCGGCTTCGCCAACAACGCGCGCCGCATCGCCGAGCTCGACCTCGCTGCGCCGCCGATCAAGGGCAGCCGCCTCACCGAGCTCGACATCGCGGCGGAGGCGCAGGGCGCGATGCGTAACGGCCTGCTGTGGCTCAACAACTACATCCCGCGCACCCTGGCGCCGGTGCTGCTGAAGAGCGGCGAGGCGATCGTCTCGCGCGAGCGCGAGATCGTCGTCATGTTCACCGACATCGTCGGTTTCTCCGGCATCGCCGAAGGCCGCGCGGCGGACAAGGTGGCCTCGCTGCTCAACCGCCATTTCGCGCTGCTCGGCGCCGTCATCGAGCAGGAAGACGGCACCATCGACAAATATATCGGCGATTCCATCATGGCCTTCTGGGGCGCGCCGATGCAGCAGGACGACCGCGCCGAGCGCGCGGTGCGAGCCGCGGTGGCGATTGCGCGGCGGCTGCATGCCGACAATGCGCGGCGCGCGCGCAAGGGGCTGAAGCCGATCCGCATCCGCATGGGGCTGCATCAGGGGCCGGCGCTGGTCGGCAATATTGGCGCGCCGGGGCGGATCAACTACACGCTGGTCGGCGATACGGTGAACGTGGCGCAGCGCCTGGAGCAATTCGGCCGCGAGGCCGACGACGGCGAGACCGACGCGGTGATCGTGATCGGCGCGGAATTGGCGGCGTATCTGCCGGACGGCATCGCCTGCATCGACCTCGGCGAGCACCTGCTGCCCGGCCGCTCCACCGAGATGCGTCTCTACCAGATCAAGCCGATCTGACGCGGCCCTACGCTTCGACCAGGTCGAGGATTTCGCCCCTGGGATCGAGGCAGGCGGCCAAAGCCTTGCCGCCATAGCCGCAGCCGCCATCGAGCGTCATGGTGAAGGGGCTCATGCCGGGCCCACCGTGCTGGCGGTCGAACCCGCGCACCACCTTGAGGAACTCGCCATAGGGGTGATTGAGATCGTTGAAGCCGGCGCTGCCCCACCACAGCGAATCCCCCTGGGCATCCAGCGGCCGGTCGGGATCGACGCCGGCATGCACGAACAGCAGGCCGTAATCGTCGGTGTAGGCGGCGCGGCGCAGTTCGGCCATCAACTGGTAATGACCCGGCCGGTTGTGCATGGCGTTGCGCAGGCCGTTGGTCCAGCGCGTGATGGCGAGGGCACCCTCGCGGCAGCGGATGATGCCTTCCGCCGGATCGCCGCCATAGGCGGAGATGGTGGTGCCCACGCCCTGCCGCAGCATCCAGGGCAGCACCTCCTTCGGGTTGGGCGCGAACTGCAATTGCAGCAGCTTGTTCCACATCTCCTCCTGCTGGCCGCGCAGATAGGCGATATCCATCGGAAACATGCACGGCCGCGCCAGAATCTGGCGGCGGAAGCTGACCAGCTCGTCCATCACCCCGGCGACGTCCGGTCCGCGGCCGAGCAAGCCGCCCAGATAGACCAGCCGGTCGCCGTCGCGGAATTGATCGCCGACATAGGCGTGCAGCGCTCGCAGCCGCGCCATGTCGCCATGCACCGGCGACACCGCCCAGATGCGCCGGGCGGCGCGCAAGACGGCGAAGATCTCCTGTTCGGGCATGTCTGGCGAAAATCCCCGGCGATGGGCTGCGCCCGCGCTCGAATCGGGGCGTGCCGCGACTGTAGCAAGCGGCCACAGCGCGCCAAAGTCCTTAGCGCATCAAAGATGCGAGATACGATGTGTGGGATTCGGCCCGAAATCCCCCGACGGATGGCGGGGAGCCATCCGTCTCGGCGGTCGAGATCCGAAGACCCAGCCGCTAGGGGGCCTCTCGAGGAGAGAGCTTGGGAGAAAGTGTCGCGGCGCCTACGCCGCCACTACCGCCTTCAGAACTTGGTGCAGGCGCTGATGCGCCGACTGCTCGTCGATGCCGTCGATCGCGGCCAGCTCGCGCACCAACCGATCGAGAGCCGCCTGATAGATCTGGCGCTCGCTATAGGACTGGTCCGGCTGATCGGCGTTGCGGTGCAGGTCGCGCACCACCTCGGCGATCGACACCGGATCGCCGGAATTGATCTTGGCTTCGTATTCCTGGGCCCGGCGCGACCACATGGCGCGCTTCACCCGCGACCGGCCCTTCAAGGTCTGCAGCGCGGCATCCATGACTTTGCGCGAAGACAGCTTGCGCAGGCCGGAATTCTTGGCCTTCGCCACCGGCACCCGCAGGGTCATGCGGTCCTTCTCGAAATGGATGATGATCAGCTGCAGGGAATGGCCGGAGACTACCTGGGTCTCGACGCCCAGGATCTTGCCGACCCCGTGGGTCGGGTAGACCACGAAATCGCCCTTCCGGAACCCGGAATCCTTATCCTTCACGTCCTTCACCACGGGCTTTTTCACCAAAATCTTCGCCGCCACGGGCGCTTTGCCCGCCACCACAGCCGCCTTGCCCGCCACCACAGCCGGCTTGCCTGCCACATTCGCCTTCACAACCACGATCCGACCTCCAAAAAGGCCGCCATGCCGCCAGCCCAGAGACGCGAAACCCAGGGGAAAACCCCAAAGCCGGCGTCCAAGGATGCTCTGTTCCAGGATTCGCGCTCGGTTAACGACTTCGTTAACGGGCGCGAACCCGCATAGCAGCCAGACTCCGTTCCCGGACCCTTGTGGATCCAGATTGGCTACACATACTACTTGTAGGCTTGGGCGGCTTAACCAGCGCTCGGAAAACCCGCAGGAATGCCAAGGCGCGCCGCCAACCAGACCTCAAGGAAAAATATAGCAGAAACGGCCCTTTGGTTCAAGGAAGGCCAGCTATGCGCAGGGCGCAGTTGACCCTATCCCGGTGCTCGCCGGGGCCGGTCCGGAGCGGCTCAACAATAGACAACTAACTGAAAATACTAAGATTTTCCGGGATTGGCGCTGAAATGCTTCTCGAACTTGTCGGGCACGCCCTTCCACTGGTCGGCATCCGCCGGCGCTTCGCCCTTGCGGGTGATGTTCGGCCATTCGGCGGCATATTGGCGGTTGATTTCCAGCCACTTGTCCATGCCGCCTTCGCTGTCCGGCAGGATGGCGTCGACCGGGCATTCCGGCTCGCACACACCGCAATCGATGCACTCGTCGGGGTGGATCACCAGCATGTTCTCGCCGACATAAAAGCAATCGACCGGGCACACTTCCACGCAATCCATGTACTTGCACTTGATGCAAGCCTCGGTCACGACATATGCCATCAGCCCAGCTCCACTCAGCAATACACGCGCGGCGGTGTGAAATCCGTGCCGCTGTTTTACCCAACGTTTTATCTGGGGCGCGCTGTTAGCACGGCCGGTCCGACCATGCAACAGCGCCGCCGGTAGGGTTGCTGCGCCGGCACCGGCGGTTGCTATTCGCGCGGCGACTTCAAATTTGCGATCTGCCGGCGGTCACGCTTGGTCGGACGTCCGGCTCCCGTATCGCGCGCCTCGAAGATTTTCTCCGGCGATGGCGTCTCGCGCGCGGCCGGCGGATCGAGATCCTCGTAGAGCAGCCGCGCTTCCGGCGCCGGGCCGCGGCGCGACCCCAGCGCCGCGATTCTGATCACGCGGATATGGGGCCCCAATGCGAAGGTCAGCACGTCGCCGATCTTGACCGCGTAATGCGCCTTCGGTCGCGGCGCGCCGTTGACGCGCATGTTGCCGTCGCTCACCAGCCTGGTCGCCAGCGAGCGCGACTTCACGAAGCGCGCGAACCACAGCCACTTGTCGAGACGCAGCGCCTCGCTCTTGGGTGCTTCGCTCATCGCGGCGCGTCGCGCAGCCGCGCCAGAACGGAGAAGGGCGAGTTGGGATCGACCGGCGCCGGCTGCGGCGCGCCCTGCACGCGGCGGCGGCGCTTGTAGCTTTCCTCGGAACGCTTGCCCGCGGCGACGAAATCGAGCTCGCTCAACAGCGGCCGCACCAAATCCTGCGGCACCTGCAGGGCGGCGGCCAGCGCCGCGTCCCATTTCAAGGCGCCGCTCGCGGCCAGGTGATGCACGCGCTCCGCCAACCGCTCGAGCCGGTCGAAGCTGATGGCGTGTCGGTTGATGGCGCGATAGCCGGCCGCCAGCAGCACGTCATCGGGCAACGTCTCGACCAGCGCCGCGATATCGCCGGAAAAATCGGGCAGTGGCTTGGCGTTTTGGTCGTGGATCGCCTGCAGCCGCGTCAGCAGGCGGCGCGTGGCGCGGCCGCTCAGGGCCGGCAGCCATACCGTCTCGCGCCCCAGGCGCAGGCCCAGCGCGCGCAGGCGCTTGCGATCGTCCTTGTCCAATTCGGCGATCTGTTGCGCCACGCGCCGCCGCGGCAAGGCGCCGAGGGCTTCGGCGACCTGGTAGGCAAGGCCGCGCGCCGGGGCGGAGAGTTCCGCCGCCATCAGCTCGAACAAGGGCTTCAAGCGCCGGCGCAGGCTGGCCTCGAGCCAGCTCTTCAGCCGGCCCGACACCATGCGGCGAAAGCCGCCATCCAGAAGATCATCGACCTGGAGTTCGATTCTGGGATGCAACGGCCCGTCGCCGGCCTTCAGATAGGCGACGATGGCGCCGCGCCACAGGATTTCGCCCGCCTCGCTCAGGCGGAACCTGCCGTCTTCGTCCTCGGTCAATTGCGCCGCGCGGTCGGCCAAGGCGGGCGCCAGCACGCGCCGTGCCGCGGCGAGGAGCGGCCGCGCCTCCTCCGCGTCCGTGCCGGAGAGCGGCGTGAAATCAAAACCCGCCAGGTCGCCGACGATGTGGCCTTCGACGATCACTTCATTCGCCGCGTTCACCACCGCCATCACGTCGCTGCCGGATTTCAGGCGGCGATGCAAAGCGGCGCGCCGGCGATCGACGAAGCGCTGGGTCAACGCCTGATGCAGGGCATCGGACAGGCGATCCTCGATCGCCTGGGTGCGCGCCTGCCAATGCGGCGGATCGACCACCCAGTCGCCGCGATGCACGATGAAGGACCAGGTGCGTACATGGGCGATGCGCTGGGTCAATTGATCGATGTCGCCGTCGACCCGGTCCAGCCGCGCGATCTGATCGGCCACCCAATCTGTTGGAAGTCGGCCGGTCGGAAGTCGGCCTAAGCCTGGGCGATCGGCAATGAGATAGTGATAAAGCTGCGCCAGCAGCCGAACATGCGCATCGGTCATCAGCTTGCGGAAATCCGGCACCTGGCAGATTTCCCACAGCAGCGCCACGCGCTCGCGCGCCATCTGGCCGTTACCTTGGGCCAGCGCGGCGATCTCCGGATCGCGCGCCAGCGCGTGCAACGATTGATGATCTTCCGCCTCCTGCTGGCGGATCAGGCCGGGATGCGGCGGCCGGGTCTCCAGGCTGCGCAACAGTTGATCGATGGAGCGGAAATCGAGATCGGCGCGCCGCCACATCAGATGGGTCAGCGGTTCGACGCGATGATTCTCCACCGCGTCGACGATCTCCGGCTCCATCGGCCCGACCTCCGCCGTGGTGCCGAAGGTGCCGTCGCTCATGTGCCGGCCGGCGCGGCCGGCGATCTGGCTGATCTCCGCCCTGGTCAGCGGCCGCGCCACGCGGCCGTCGAACTTGCGCAAGGCGGCGAAGCAGACATGGTTCACATCCATGTTCAGGCCCATGCCGATGGCGTCGGTCGCCACCAGGTAATCGACCTCGCCCGCTTGATACATCTCGACCTGGGCGTTGCGCGTGCGCGGGCTGAGCGCGCCCATCACAATCGCCGTGCCGCCGCGCTGGCGCCGGATCAGATCGGCGATGGCGTAGACCTCGGCGGCGGAGAAGGCGACGATGGCGCTACGCGGCGGCAGGCGGGTGATCTTTTTCGGCCCCACATAGGTGAGCGTGGAGAAACGCGGCCGCTGGATGAATTCGGCCTTGGGCACCAAAGCGCGGATCCATTTGCTGATGGAGTCCGAGCCCATCACCATCGTCTCTTCCAGGCCGCGGGCGCGCAGCAGCCGGTCGGTGAAGATGTGGCCGCGCTCGGCATCGGCGGCCAACTGGATCTCATCGACCGCCAGGAATGCGACCGGCCGGTCGATCGGCATGGATTCGACGGTGCAGACGAAATAGCGGGCGCCGGGCGGGATGATCTTTTCCTCGCCGGTCACCAGGGCGACCTGGCCGGCGCCCTTCACCTTCATCAGGCGGTCGTAATTCTCCCGCGCCAGCAGGCGCAGCGGGAAACCGATCATGCCCGAGCGATGGGCGATCAGCCGCTCCAAGGCCAAATGGGTCTTGCCGGTGTTGGTGGGGCCGAGAACCGCGGTCAGCCGCGCTTCCGAATCGCTCATGGTCCTGGATTGTCGGTCCGCCAAGCCTTGATTTCAAGGTGGCCCTGATTTCAAGGTGGGCTCGAATTCAAGGCCGGGCTCGAATTCAAGGCCGGGCGGATGACATGTCCGGCACTAAGTGGCCCGCCTCAGGAAGCGGAAATAGGCCGGCTGGCGCCCTTCGCGCAGGGCCTTGGCCTCGTAGCGGGTCGCCGGCCAGTCGGCGGGCCGATCGCGCCAATCCTGCGGCCGGCGGGCGGTCCATTGGAAAGCGGGATGCGCGGTCAGGTGCGACAAGGCCCAGCCGATATAGACCGGGTCATCGCTGGCCACGCGGAACTCAGCCCCCGGCTTCATCAGCCGCGCGAGCAGGTCGAGATTGGCGGTCTGGATGAAGCGGCGGTCGGCGTGGCGGCGCTTGGGCCAGGGATCGGGGAACAGCAGGAACACGCGATCCAGCGACCGGTCCGGCAGGGCATCGAGCAGATCGCGCGCGTCTTCCGGATGGATGCGCACGTTCTTCAGGTCATGCGCTTCGACTTGAGACAGCAAAGTGGCGATGCCGTTCAGGAACACTTCGCCGCCGATGATGGCGGAATCCGGATGCGCGCGGGCCTGTTCGGCCAGATGCTCGCCGCCGCCGAAGCCGATCTCCAGCCAGATCTGCCGCGCCTGTGGAAACAGCTCCCGCGGATCGAGCTTGCCCGACGCCGGCAGCGTGATCGCCAGACGTGGCAGCAGCGTGTCGATCAGATGCTGCTGGCCCTTGCGCAAAGGCCGGCCCTTGCGCCGGCCGTAAAAGCGCCGCTGATCCGGAATCGGCGCCTCGCGATCCGGTGTCATCGCCACATCTGGAGACGCCTAGAGTCGGGCGCCTAGTTGAAGGCGGCTTGCAGCCCGGCGACCAGGTCCAGCTTTTCCCAGGAGAAGCCGCCATCGGCTTCCGGCTCGCGGCCGAAATGGCCGTAGGCCGCGGTGCGCGCATAGATCGGCCGGTTAAGCTTCAGATGCTTGCGGATGCCGCGGGGCGACAGGTCCATCAGGTCGGTGAGGGTCTTGATCAGCTTTTCCTCATCGACCTTGCCGGTGCCGTAGGTATTTACATAGACCGACAGCGGCTTGCTGACGCCGATCGCATAGGAAAGCTGGATCGTGCATTTGTCGGCGAGCTTGGCGCCGACCACGTTCTTGGCCAGATAACGCGCGGCATAGGCGGCCGAGCGGTCGACCTTGGTCGGATCCTTGCCGGAGAAGGCGCCGCCGCCATGGGGCGCCGCGCCGCCGTACGTATCGACGATGATCTTGCGACCCGTAAGGCCGGCATCGCCATCCGGACCGCCGATGACGAAGCGGCCGGTCGGGTTCACATAGAAGTCCGCTTCCGGGCACATCCAGCCCTGCGGCAAGACCTGCTTCACATAGGGGCGCACGATCTCGCGCACCGTCTGCTGGTCCAGACCCTCCGCGTGCTGCGTCGAAACGACGACCGAGGTGGCCTTCACCGGCTTGCCGTTCTCATAAAGCAGCGTCACCTGACTCTTGGCGTCGGGACCGAGGCCCTTTTCCTTCCCCGAACGGCGCGCTTCGGAGAGCAGCTTCAGGATGCGGTGCGCGTAATAGATCGGCGCCGGCATCAGATGCTCGGTCTCGTTCACCGCGTGACCGAACATGATGCCCTGATCGCCGGCGCCTTCGTCCTTGTTGCCGGCGGCGTCGACGCCCTGGGCGATGTCGGCCGATTGCTGATGCACGTAGCAATTGATCTCGGCGTGCTTCCAGTGGAAGCCTTCCTGCTCATAGCCGATGTCCTTGATGGCATCGCGCGCGCACTGCTGCATCACCTCGTTTGTGACGCTCTTTGGGCCGCGCACCTCGCCGGCCAGCACCACGCGGTTGGTGGTGCACAGGGTTTCGACCGCGACGCGGGATTCCGGATCGGCCGCCAGGAACGCATCGACGATCGAATCGGAAATGCGATCGGAGACCTTGTCGGGATGGCCCTCGGACACGCTCTCGCTGGTGAACAGGTAAGACTTTCTGGACAAGGTTCGCCTCAACAGATCGGAAGGGTTATGCACAATGAAACACGCCGGACCGCCCCAACGCTTAAAACAGGGGCTTAAGACTTGCCGGAAGGGCCGCTGGAGCGGGACCTCTCGAAAAACCCTAAGTTGAAGCCCCCTAAATTGAAGCCACTAAGCTAAGGCCGGCGCGACGGGTCGCGCGGGATATTGGTGGAGCGGGCAGCGCGGGTCAAGCGCCGGTTTGACGCAAAAACCCGAGTCGAACTGTGAATTAGAGGCTGGAATGGCCGGCGCCGGCTCCTGCCCGGACCCGCCGCCGAACCTAGTCTTCGTCCTTGAAGGACTTGGCGACCGCCTTGGTCAGCTCGAAGACGCGCTTGCGCACCAACGGGTCGCTGATCTTGTAGTAGGCGCGCACCAGCTCGAGGGTCTCGCGCTTGGCCATCGGGTCCGGCTCGTAGTCCGGCGCCGGCGGATGCGCCAGACCCATCAGCTTCGAGGGCGTCTTGTCTTGCACGCCCGGCGCCATCTCCTCGAAGAAGTACGCGACCGTGACGTCGAGCACCTTGGCGAGATCGAACAGACGACTCGATCCGACTCGGTTGGCGCCGCGTTCGTATTTCTGCACCTGCTGGAAGGTCAGGCCGATCGCTTCCGCGAGTCGCTCCTGGCTCATGCCCAGCAACGTACGACGCAGCCGAATGCGGCCGCCGACATGAACATCGATGGGATTGGGGAAGCCCTTGCTGGCCATGCGGCCGGAGGATTTGCGTGGTCGCGCCATTTCTATCAACTCACCTAAAGGACTACTGGATTGCTATAATCCTGTTTTTTGCAGATGAGTAAACCCTGGTCGCAAGGATAGGTTGCCGGAACCAATTTGGTTGTAGGAGTAAAAGCGTGACAAAGCGGTCAGCGCCGCGAAATGCGCAGCGCGGCGAGCCCGGCGATCAAGGTCAGAGCGACAAAACCGATCGGTAGCGCCAGGCCGAAGCGCGCAAACAAGGTCAAATCCAATGCTTGCGGCAAAGCCGCGTCCAGCGCGCCTTCGTGGCCCAGCGGCAGGGACGCGGTAAGCCGCCCATAAGGATCGATCATGGCGGAGATGCCGGTATTCGCCGCGCGCGCCAATGGCAGACCTTCTTCGACGGCGCGGAATCGCGCGCTCGCGAGATGCTGATAAGGTCCTGGCGATTGGCCGAACCATCCATCATTGGTCACGTTGAGCAGCCAGGCCGGCCGGTTAGTCGGATCCAACACCGCACCGGGGAATATCACTTCATAACAAATCAGCGACGAGAAGGGCGGCAGACCCGGCACGCTGACCGTGACCGGACCCGGGCCCGCCGAAAAATCCCCGGCGCCCGCCGTCAATTTTCCGACCAGGCCGCCGACAATGTCGCGCAGCGGCACATATTCGCCGAGCGGCACCAGATGGAACTTGTCGGCCGCGCCGACGATTCGGCCGCTCGGGTCCAACACCGCGAGCGAATTCCAGTAGCGATCCGGCTCGCCCTCCGGCGGGTCGCCGCGCAGCGTGCCGGTGACGACATAGCCGCCGGGCGGTGCTGCGGCCGCCACGTATTGCCGCCAATCCGGCAGCCGATCCAGGAAGAAGGTCGCTGCCGTCTCCGGCCAGATCACCGCGTTGACGCGGTCGAATCCCGGCGTCGCGACGGAGAGGCGCAGATGCTGCGCCACATGCCGGTCGCGATGCGCACCGGTCAGTTTCTCGATCTGGCCGATATTGCCCTGCACCAGGCGCAGCGTGATGCCGGTATCGCCGGACGCCGCAGCGCCGAGACGCCAGGCGCCGAATCCATAGAGCGCCGACAGCAGCACCAGGAACGAAGTTCCCGCGCGCAATGTCGCGCGCCGATCGCCGCGCCCCATCAACGACAGCAATCCCGCGAGCAGCAGGGTGACGAGGCCGAGGCCCCAGCTTCCCCACAGCGCGGCGGATTGCATCATCGGATCGGAGACGCTCCAGACATAGGCCGCCAGATTCCACGGGAAGCCGGTCAGCGCATGGCCGCGCAGCCATTCGGCGATGGTCCAGAAAGCGGCCAGGAACAGGATGCGCGCCACGGGCGAGGCGCCGCGGCGCCAGGCCAGGGCGACGGCGAGGGCGGGAAAGATGGCAAGATAGGCCGACAGCCCGGCGATCACCGGCGGCACCATCCAGCCGAATTGCACCGGATCGATCAGGAAGGAGTTGGCGATCCAGAACAGCCCGGCCAGGAAATGGCCGAAGCCCCACCACCAGCCGACGGCGAAGGCGTCGCGCCGCCGCGCGGCCGTCTCCGCGGCCCAGATCAATCCCACCACGCCGAGCGCGAAGCAGGGCAGGGCGTTGACCGGCGCGAAAGCCAGCGCGGCAACCGCGCCCAGCGCCATCAGGCTTAGTCGCCGCATCCAGCGGCCCCGGCGCAGGAACCAGGACTGGCAGCGGCCGACCATGCCCGCCGCCGCGCGCCCGGACGCGCCCCCGGACGCGCCCTGGGACGCGGCCGGCCTCATCGCGCCAGCGGACCTGTCGATGCCGGCAAGCTCCTTCACTCGCGCCTTGGCGGCGTCAGCGGCTTGGCGTTGCGCACGCGCAGCCGCTTGATGCGCCTGGGGTCGGCGTCGATCACTTCGAAGACAATGCCCGACGGGTGCGTCACCAACTCGCCGCGGGAGGGCACGCGATCGGTCAGCGACATGACCAGGCCGCCCAGCGTGTCGATGTCCTGGGCGCGCTCCTCCTCGGTCAGCACCGGGCCGACCCGCGCCTCGAACTCCTCGATGGTGGTGCGGGCGCTGGCCAGGAAGGTGCCGTCCGGGCGCTGCACCAGGCTGGGGCCGCGCACCACGTCGTGCTCGTCCTCGATCTCGCCGATCACTTCCTCGACCAGGTCCTCGATGGTGACCAGCCCGTCGATGCCGCCGAACTCGTCCACCACCAGCGCGATATGCGCGCGCGACAGCCGCATCTGCAGCAGCAGGTCGAGCACGCGGATCGACGGCGCCACGAACATCGGCGCGCGCATGACCTTCTGCAGATCGAAGCTCTGCGGTTCGAAGGCGTAGGGCAGCGCGTCCTTGATGTGAACGACGCCGACGATGTCGTCCAGATCGGCGCGATAGATCGGCACGCGCGAATGGCCATGCTCGCGCACCGCCTCGATCAGGCCTTTCAGGTCGATGTGCCCGGGCGCCGCGCGGATGTCGACGCGCGGTGTCATCACGTCATAGGCGGTCTTCTCGCCCAGCCGGAGGATGTTGAGCAGGATCGAGGATTCGCCGGCCGCCGGTTGATCGGCATCGGTCGATTCGGTCTCTTCGATCAAATCCTCGATCGCCTCGCGCAAGGCGGCCTCGTTGCTGCGCCGGCGCAGGAAGCGGAACAGGCTGCGCAGGCCGCGCTTCTGCTTGTCGTCGGGCGCCGGGTCGGCGCGATCCTTGCGCGGCGTCGATAGGTCGGTCATGTGCGGGTCTCGTAGGGGTTGGCGATGCCCATCTCGGCGAGCACGGCGATTTCCAGCGCTTCCATGATCTCGGCATCCGCGTCGTCTTCGTGGTCATAGCCCATCAGGTGCAGCATGCCGTGCACCGCCATGTGGCTCAAATGATGCTCCAGGCGCTTGGCTTGCTGCTTGGCCTCGCGCGCGATGACGCCGGAGGCGAGGACGATGTCGCCCAGCAGCCAGGGCGCGCCAGGCTTCGGCTTCCGGCCATCCAAGGCGGCGAAGGACAGCACGTTGGTCGGCTTGTCCTTGCCGCGATAGGCCCGGTTCAACCGCCGCATGCGGCGGTCGTCGGTCAGCATGAAAGACACTTCGTGCCCCACCCGGGAGCCGCGCCAGCCGGCCCGGCCGGCCGCGGTAAAGGCGCGCCGCGCCGAGCGGCGCAGCAGCCGCGCGGCATCGGGCGCGAGTTTGGACCAGCTCGGGTCGGCCTCGTTGACGGCGATCGAGAGTTTAGGTCGGCCTGATGTCGCAGAATCGGACATGGCGGTCAGTCGGCGGAATCGCCGTCGGCGACTTGCCTGGCGCCACGCGTCTTCGCGCCAACTTCCTTGGCCGCGTCCTTGACCGGGCGGTTGCGCTTGCGATCACGCGAATCATAGGCGGAGACGATCTTGGCGACCAGGTGATGGCGCACCACGTCGCGCGCGGAAAAGCGCACCTTGCCGATCTCCTCGACGCCATCGACCGCCTCCAGCGCATCCTTGAGGCCGGATTTCTGTCCCGGCGGCAGATCGATCTGGGTCAGGTCGCCATTGACCGCCATGCGCGAATTCTCGCCGAGACGGGTCAGAAACATCTTCATCTGCATGGGCGAGGTGTTCTGCGCCTCGTCCAGGATGACGAAGGAATTGGCCAGCGTCCGGCCGCGCATGAAGGCGAGCGGCGCCACCTCGATCTCGCCGGTCGAAAGCCGCTTGATCACCTGGTCGCCCGGCATCATGTCGTGCAGCGCGTCATAGAGCGGGCGCAGATAGGGATCCACCTTGTCCTTGAGATCGCCGGGCAGGAATCCCAGGCGCTCGCCGGCCTCGACCGCCGGGCGCGACAGCACGATGCGATCCACCGTGCCCTTGGCCAGCATGGCGACGGCGACGGCGACCGCCAGATAGGTCTTGCCGGTGCCGGCGGGGCCGATGCCGAACACCAGTTCGCGCTCATGCAGCATGCGGATATAGCGCGCCTGCGCGGCGGTGCGCGCCGTGATCAGCCGCTTCTGCGTCTTGATCGAGGTGCCGTCACCGGTGCTGGCGCCGAACAGGTTCGGCTCGCCGCCCTCATCATGGTTGTCCATATCGCGCTGGCGCGTCAGGCGGATGGCGGCGTCGACCTCGTGCTTGCCGACCTCCATGCCGCGCTTCAGCCGTTGATAGAGCGAGGTGACGATCTGCTTTGCCGTGCCGACGGAGGCTTCCGTCCCGGAGATGACGAGCTGGTTGCCGCGCGACACCATGGAGACGCCGAGCTCGCGCTCGATCCGCGCCAGGTGCTGGTCATGCTCGCCGAACAGGAGCGGCAGCAGCCGGTTGTCGTCGAATTGCAGATGGACCGGCGGGGCGACGTGACCAAGCGGATGATAACTCAAGCAACGGCCTCTTGCGGGAATGCGGGTTCGGAGGAAACGGGTGACTCGATGCTGGCGCCGGACAGGCTGAAGTGACCCAATCCGTCGATCCTGAGATCGACCACGCGGCCGATCTCGGAGGATTGCGCCTGGGTGTGCACCGCCTGCAGATAGGGCGACCGGCCGACGAGCTGGCCCGGATGGCGGCCCGGCTTTTCCAGCAGCACCGGCAACACGCGGCCGATCGCGGCGCGGTTGAAATCCATCTGCTGCCGGTTGAGCACGTCCTGCAAGCGCCGCAGCCGCGCGTCCTGCACATCCTCCGGCACTTGATTCTCCATCAGCGCCGCCGGTGTCCCCGGCCGCAGCGAATATTTGAAGGAGAAGGCCTGGGCGAACTGGATGTCCTCGACCAATGCCAGCGTGGCGTCGAAATCCGCCTCGCTCTCGCCGGGAAAGCCGACGATGAAATCCGACGACAAGGCGATGTCCGGCCGCGCCCTGCGCAATCGCGCCACGATCTCGCGGAAGCGCTCGATCTTGTGCTGGCGGTTCATCGCTTCCAGGATGCGGTCCGATCCCGATTGCACCGGTAAATGCAGGAACGGCATCAGTTGCGGCACCTCGGCATGGGCGGCGATCAGATCGTCGTCCATGTCGCGCGGATGCGACGTTGTGTAACGGAGGCGCAGCAAGCCGTCGACGCACCCGGCCAGATGCCGCACCAGACGGCCGAGGCCCCATTCGGAACCGTTCGGCGCTTGGCCGTGATAGGCGTTGACGTTCTGGCCCAGCAAGGTCAGTTCGCGGGCACCGTTGGCCACCAGACGTCGGGCCTCGGCCTCGATCTGCGCCACGGGGCGGGAGAATTCGGCGCCGCGGGTATAAGGCACGACGCAGAAGGTGCAGAACTTGTCGCAGCCTTCCTGGATCGCCAGGAAGGCGGAGACGCTCCGCGCCTCGGTCGTCTCCGGCAGATGATCGAATTTCGATTCCGCCGGGAACTCGGTATCCAGCACGCCGATGCCCCGCGGATGATTGGGCCGCTTGCTGTCTTTTGAATCCCGCGCGCGGGTGGCCCGCGCCACCATCTCCGGCAGCCTATGATACGTTTGAGGTCCGAGGACGATATCGACGGCCGGCGCGCGGCGCAGAATCTCAGCACCCTCGGCCTGGGCGACGCAGCCGGCGACGGCGATGATCATGTCGCGCCCGGCCTTGCGCCGCGCGTCGCGGGTCGCTTTCAGGCGGCCGAGCTCGGAGAACACCTTTTCCGACGCCTTTTCGCGGATATGGCAGGTATTGAGGATAACCATGTCGGCCTCGGCCGGGTCTGCGGCCGGGCCATAGCCCAGGGGCGCCAGGACATCCGCCATCCGAGCGGAGTCGTACACGTTCATCTGGCAGCCATAGGTCTTGATATAAAGCTTCTTCGCCAATGCCTTATCGACCGGCCGCGAGGTCCGGCCTTGTCCGCTCCCGAATGGTAAAACGCGCGGCGCCAGCTTAGCACGGCCGCCGACGGTCTCCTCTACTCGATTTGCCCGACCCGTGCAATTCTCTTGGCCGCGCCAAGCCGAGTCAAACAATTGTAATCGTTAATTCTTTTCGACCTGAACGACGACGCCCGGCAGACGGCCGCCAAGCGCTTGATCGACACCCGTCGCGACCGCCTCGGCGCAGTGCCGGGTCAGTTCCTTGCGCGAGGGGAAATCGGCCACGCTGATCTGGTCGTGAAACTGCACCACGACCTCGACCTGCCCCAGCCGGCTGAAGCGCCACAGATGCCCGCCCAACTCCATGCCGCCGTACCACGCCACCAGCGGCCGCAGACCCCAGCCCATCGGCAGGCCGTTGATGCTGGGATAGGCGATGGAAACGGGCTGGATCGCCAGCGATTGTCCGGGCGGTCGCCCGGCCGGCCGCTCGGCCGACCCCGCCTCGGAACTGGCTTCGGCGACGCTCAGCAGCGCGCTGCGGAAAGGCAGGATGCGGTTGCCGTCATTCGAGGTGCCTTCGGGGAACAGCACCAGCGGATCGCCCGCCGCCAGGCGCGCCTGCAACGAATCGCGCTGCTTCGCGGCGGTGTGGCGGCGGCGATCGACGAACACGGTGCGCTGCAGCTTGGCAAGCAATCCATAGCCTGGCCATTGCGCCACCTCGACCTTGGCGACGAACGAGACCGGCAGGATCGAGCCCAGCACTGGAATGTCCAAATAGGAGACGTGATTGCTGACGAACAAGGTGGGCCGCGTCTTCGACGGCGTTCCCACCACGCGCACCCGCAGCCCCATGATGCGGCAGCAGACGCGATGATAGAACAGCGGCAGCGCCCACCACAGGCGCGGCAGCAGCAGCAGGATCACCGCCTGCAGCGGCACCAGCACGAGGGTCAAAGCGCCATAGAGCGACAGCCGCGTGAAGCCCAGCACGCTCGACCCGAAGGGTGTGTCGGCGCTCGGCCAAAGCGGCGGATCGTCGATGATGTCGTGGCTTTCCCGGCGCGCCGTCAGGTTCGCCATGCGTCGCGGATAGACGGTCATGCAGCCGGCGCGCCGTCCATCTTATCGCCAATCTTGTCGTCTGGCTTGTCGCCTGGCTGGTCGCGATAGTGCTTGGTGTATTTGTCCTTGATCAGATCGTGCACCACCACGACGCTGACATCGACGGTGCCGAACTGCGGATCGACCACCGCGCCGTCGCCGACGAAGCCGCCGAGGCGCAGATAGCCCTTGATCAAGGGCGGCAGCGACAGGAAGGCGCGCTTTTCGTCGATCTGGTCCGCCGGCACCATGTTCATCGACACGTAGCGGCCGGGCAGCGCCTTGGCGCGATATTCCGGCGGCGCCAGGTGGCGATGATAGAGATAAGACAGCGCCACCTTGTGCAGGGCCGGATCGATGCCGGGGAAAGAGGCGCAGCCGAACAGAACGCCGATCTTGTAATAGAGGATGTAGTCGGCAATGCCTTTCCACATCAATTGCATCGCCTGCTTGGTGCGATAGGCGGGATCGACGCAGGAGCGGCCAAGCTCCAGGATCTCGCCCGGATAGTTCACCAAAGGCGAGATATCGTATTCGTCGATCGAGTAATACTGGCCGCGCCGCCGCGCCTGCTCGCGCCGCATCAACCGATAGGTGGCGACGATGCCGTCGGCGCCTTCGCCCTTGTCGTGGTCGATGATGACGAGATGATCGCAATAGGGATCGAAGCTGTCGAAGTCGCGGCGCTTGGCCGCCATTTCCGGCGTCGGCTGAGCGTTCAGCTCCTCATAGAACACGCGGAAGCGCAGCGCCTGCGCCGCCTCGATTTCCGCGGCGCTTTCGGCGACGCGCAATTCCAGGCTCGCCAGCCGCACTTCGACCGCTCTGGCGGGCGCCGCCAAAGCGGTTTTCATCGCTTCTTGGCCCCGGACTTGCCGGCGATGCGGGTGGCATAGAGCTCCAGGCGATGGCCGATCAGCTTGTAGCCGAGCTGTTCGGCCACGCGATGCTGCAGCTTTTCGATTTCCTCGTTGGTGAACTCGATGACTTGGCCCGTTTGCAGGTCGATCAGGTGATCGTGATGGTTTTCCGGCGCCTCTTCATAGCGCGCGCGGCCGTCGCCGAAATCGTGGCGCTCCAGGATATTGGCCTCCTCGAACAGGCGCACGGTGCGATAGACGGTGGCGAGCGAGATGCCGGGATCGATCTTGGAAGCACGGCGATAAAGCTGTTCCACGTCCGGATGATCCTCGGCATCCGACAGCACGCGCGCGATCACGCGGCGCTGCTCGGTCATTTTCAGACCCTTTTCGTGGCAAAGCTTCTCAAGTCGCGACACAACGCTCAATGTTCTGCCCCACTGCTGCGAGCCGCCGGTTGATTCCACGCGGCTCACCCCGCCGCACCCATTGGCGCCGCGGTCGATTTTTAGGCATTTTGCCCACAGTCGGCGGGCCGCGCAAACCTTTTGCCGCGGCTGGTCGAACGCCAGGCTGTGCGCATGCGGGCCGCGCGCGGGTGGGAGAGCTGATTGGGGCGCCGCTTCGCCCTAATAGTAAAAGGGTTTTCCGACCGCCGGCCGCGGCTCAGCGGCGGCGGCCGCCGGTGCCAAGGCCGATCTGCCGGGCCAGGGTACTGCGTTTCTTCGCGTAATTCGGCGCCACCATGGGATAATCCGCCGGCAATCCCCATTTCTCGCGATATTGCTCCGGCGTCAGCCCATAGGCGGTCCGCAGGTGCCGTTTCAGCATTTTCAGCTTCTTGCCATCCTCCAGACAGACGATGTAGTCGGCGGTGACCGACTTCTTCAGCGGGATCGCCGGTTCCTGGCGCTCCGCCGGCCTGGACTGCGCCTGGCCCAGATTGCTCAGCGCTGAATAGACTTCATTAATCAGTCGCGGAATTTCCGTCATGGTGACGGTGTTGTTGGAAAGGTGCGCGGCGACAATCTCCGTCACCAAGGGCAACAGGCCGTCCTTCTTGCCGTCATCGACCATCGAATTCTCCGTCCCTAACCTGGAGTTGTCGAAACTTAGATTCCATGCACGCGCTTGACAGTAATAGACCCGCAACGTCGCCATGGAAATTTAATTCTATAAATATAGGCTGGGTCTCGATGACTATGTATTGAAATCCTTGAAAGGCGGGATGCCGCAACTTCATCCCTCCTATTCAACGCGCGCTGGGCCAAGCGGTTCCGCCGCCGACAGATCGAGCTTTAAAGTAATCGCATCGTGGCGCTCGCCGGCGCCTAACTGGCCGCCATAATATTGCGGCCGCCGGCCGATCTGCGCGAAACCGAGCCCAAGATAGAGGCGCGCCGCCGCCAGATTGGGTTCGGCATGCTCCAGGAACAGCTTTCGGAGTCCGGCCTCGCGGGCGGCGGCGATGGCGGCGCGCATCAGGCGCGTGCCATGGCCCTGGCTCCGCGCCTTGGGCAAGATCCCGGTCAGCAGGATTTCGCCCTCATCCAGGGTGAAGCGGGCCAGCACGAAGCCCAGCGGCAGCGAGCCCTGTTCCAGCAGCCAGCCGCAGGTTCCCGGCATGGCAAGAATCTGCGCCAGGCTCTCCGCGCTCCAGCTCTGATCCCAGGGCGCGGTGAAGATCGTTTTGTGAAGTTCCGCCAGCAGCGCCAGATCGAAGGCGCCGATCGGCCGGATTCGCCCTGCCGAATCAGTCAAGGGGGAATTCGTCATCGCGTCGGGGCTTTCGGCTGCGACACGTCGGGCGGCCGCACATAGATCGGCTCGGGCGGCAGATGCAGATCTGGCCGCGTCGCCGCCAGCTCCGCCACCGCGCTGGCGTCGGCGCTGGCGTGCAGCATATGCAGGTCGGCATATTGCCGCGCCGCGAACTGCGTCAGTTCCGTATCGGCAACCAAATTGAGCGATTGGTCGCGGCAATAGGCTGCGACCTCATCCGGCCGCAGCAGCATCGGCGGGCCGACGCAGTTGAGCGCGCCGTCGAGCTCCGCCGCGAACAGCTCCTCGCGTCGGCTATCCAATACCGCCAGAACCGGTGTGTGGTGCTGGCTGCCGGATCGCCGCGCGGTCGCGGCCAGCACCTGGAAACTGCCGATGCCGATGGCGGGGCAGCCGATGGCCAGCGCCAGCGCCCGCGCCGTCGCCAAGCCGACACGCATGCCGGTGAAGCCGCCCGGCCCGCAGGAAACCGCGACCGCGCCCAGCGTCGTCAAAGCGATGCCGGTTGCCGCGCTCAGGCGATCAATCATCGGCACCAGCGCCACGGCATGGCCGTGCTGGGTCGCCGAAATCTCGTGCGCCAACACCTTGCCACTGGCCCACATCGCCGCGGAGCAGACGGCGCCGGCGGTATCGATCGCCAGCAGCGGGGCGGACCTAGAGAATATCATCGGGCCTAGAGAATATCATCGGGCGTTGTCGGCACTGGTTTTCCGTCGGCTTTGCGCGGGGCGTGGCATTCGCGGCGAGAGTCTGTTAGGGACTTGGCTTTAACGCTCGAACCATTGGCTGACAAGGCTGTCGCCGTTGCCCTGCCCAAGGACCGCATGAGCCTCGTCGACATTTCGCCGCCAGCCTACGATCTAGCCGTCTGGCTCGCCTACGCCACCCCCGACAACCTGACCGGCAAGCCGTTCTATCGCGCCGATGCCCGGCCCTATCTGCACCCGAAGGCTGCGGAACGCCTGCGCATGGCGATCGATCTGGCGCGGCCGCTCGGCTATCGGCTGAAGATCTTCGACGCTTATCGCCCGGTCGAGGGGCAATGGGTCTTGTGGAACGCCAATCCGGACCCCGAATTCGTCGCCGATCCCCGGAACGGCGGGCCGCACAATCGCGGCGTCGCCGTCGACCTGACGCTGATCGATCGGACCGGTGCGGAGCTCGACATGGGCACCGGCTTCGATACCTGCACGCCGCAATCGCATCATGGACGCACCGACGTGTCGGCGGAGGCACAGCGCAACCGCCTCGTTCTGCTCGGCATCATGACTGCCGCCGGCTGGGAGTTCTACGAGAACGAATGGTGGCACTACCAGTTGTTCAACGCGCGCGACTATCCGGTGATCGACCAGAAGGACCTGCCGCATCCGGTGATGGCCTAATCTGGGGCCAGTCAGGCGATGACGCAGGCCTCGTCGAAGGTGAGGCGCGGATTGCGCGGATGCAACGCGGCCGGATCGCCATGGCCCAGATTGCACAGGAAATTGCTTTTGAAATTGGTGCCCGCGAAGAAGGCCGCATCGACCTTGTCGTTGTCGAAGCCTGACATCGGCCCGCAATCCAATCCAACCGCCCGCGCCGCGATGATGAAATAGGCGGCCTGCAAGGTCGCGTTGCGCATAGCGTTGGTGGCGATCGCTTTCGGCTTGCCCGCGAACCAGGAGCGCGCCTCCGGATCGTGGAACATGCGCGGCAAATTCTCGTAAAATTCCATGTCCATGGCGAAGATCGCGGTGGCGGGTGCGGCCATGGTCTTGGCGCGGTTGCCGGAGGACATCGCCGGCTCCAGCTTCGCCTTTGCCGCGGGAGAGCGCACGAAGACCACGCGCATCGGCTGGCAATTGGCGCTGGTCGGTCCCATGCGCGCCAGCTCGAAGGCGCGGCGCAACAGATCGTCGGCAACCGGCTTGTCCAGCCATTTCGAGTGCGTGCGGGCATTGCGGAAGATCAGATCCAGCGAAGCGTCATCCAAGGCAAGCATTGTCCCGCCACCCGAAAGGGGAAAAGGAAAAGGCGGCCGGTTCATCGCCGGCCGCCCTTCAAACTACCTGCCAGAGACTGGCAGCGCGAGGTCCGATCTTGGGTCTAGACCGGCCGCACCTCGACAACTTCCGGGACATAGTGGCGAAGCATGTTCTCGATCCCCATCTTCAACGTCGCGGTCGAAGACGGGCAGCCGGAACAGGAGCCCTGCATATGCAGATAGACGATGCCATCCTCGAAGGAATGGAAAATGATGTCGCCGCCGTCCTGCGCCACCGCCGGTCGCACGCGGGTATCCAGCAGCTCCTTGATCTGGGTGACGATCTCGTCGTCATCGCCCCCGGCTGTTTCGCCGGCGCTTGCCCCTGTCGTCTCGGCCAGGATCACCGGGCGGTTGGTGGAGAAATGCTCCATGATCAGGCCCAGGATCTGCGGCTTCAGCACCGGCCAGTCGCGGGCGTCGGTCTTGGTCACGGTGACGAAGTCGCTGCCCAGGAACACCCGGGCCACGCCCTCGATGCGGAACAGGCTTTCGGCCAGCGGCGATCGCGCGGCCTTGTCGGCGTCGGCGAAATCCGCGGTGCCGCGCTCCATCACCACGCGTCCCGGCAGGAACTTCAGGGTCGCCGGGTTTGGGGTCTCTTCAGTCTGAATGAACATGGCAGGCTCCGCCGTGTATCTCTTAGGGGAAGATGGGGGAAGGCTTGACCCGCTTCAACCCCAATCTCATCATGGCCTTAGCCCGATTCGGCGTCGTATTTTGGCGCCGTTATGCGACACTGCCCCAATAATATAGCAGGTGGCATGAATCAGCCCTACGCCCAGTTATCCAGCGAATTGCCGCCCTTGGCCGACGGCGAGCTCTATTTCGGCTCCCGCGGGGTGGAGCGCGCCTTCCGCTGGCTGCTGCGCGACGGGAGGTCGCAGCCCGGCCTCAAGGAAGTGACCGAGGGTCTGGCGCGGGAGCTGACCGAGGGCGGCTTTCCGGCGACGCGGCTGTTCCTGGCCAAGCCGACGCTGCATCCGCAGATCGCCTCCGTCGCCTTCCGCTGGTCCAGCCAGGATCCGAAGGTCGAGGTCTTCACGCGGGATCGCGACATCTGGCAAAGCGACCAGTATCTGCGCTCGCCCATGCCGGTCATCATCGCCGGCGAGCGCTATATCCGCCGCCGCCTGACCGGGCCGGACCTGAAGCTCGACTTCCCGATCCTGGAGGATTTGATCGCCGACGGCGCCACCGACTATGTGATGTTCGGGATGCGGCGGGGCGACGGCAAGCATATGGCGGTCATCTCCATGACCACCGACCAGCCGGGCGGCTTCAACGACGACGACATGCTGTCGTTCCAGAGCCTGCTGCCGCTCTTGTCGCTGATCGTCGAGGCGATCGAGGCCAAGCGCACGGCGAAATCGCTCTTGGAAATCTATCTCGGCGCCGATGCCGGGCGCCGCGTGCTGGGCGGGTTGATCCAGCGCGGCGAGAGCGTCACCATCGCCGCCGCCATCTGGCAATGCGATCTGCGCGACTTCACCTTGATGAGCAACCAGTTGCCGCGCGACGAGGTGCTGGCCATCCTCAACGATTATTTCGACGCGGTCACGCGCCCGGTGCTGGCGCGCGGCGGCGAGATTTTGAAATTCATCGGCGACGCGGTGCTGGCGATCTTCCCGATGAAGGACGATCTCGACCGCGACGAGAAATGCCGCACCGCGCTCACGGCGGCGGAAGAGGCGCTGGAGGCCTTGCGCGACGTGAATGAACTCCGCGCCAGCGCCGGCAAATCGCCGCTTAGCGTCGGCATCGGATTGCATGCCGGCTCGGTCAGCTACGGCAATATCGGCGCCCAAACCCGCCTCGACTTCACCGTGATCGGCCCGGCGGTGAATTTGGCCGCGCGCATCACCGGCCTGTGCCGGCCGCTCAATCAGCCGCTGCTCGCCTCGCGCGCCTTCGCCTCGCCCTGCGGCAGCAAGCTGAAGCCGCTGGGCCGCTATGCGCTGCACGGCTTCGACGATCCGCAGGAAGTGTACGGGCTGCTGGAGGAATGAACTTGGCCGGGTCATCGAACGACTAAGCTGAATGGGCTCCGCGAAATTTCCCGACAAGGTTGTTCGTCGCAGCAGCGCGGTCGTCCACAAGCGCCGTCTGCTGACATGGCTGAATCGCATTCTGGCGGCTTGCGTCGTTCTGGGCGCGGTTGGACTGGCAGTCTTTGGCTTCCTTTTGGCTAGGTGGGTCGGCCTGAGCATCGCTCTGGCCGGGATGGCGTTGATCTTTGGTGTCCACCAGTTTGCAAGCTGGGTGTACGGCACTCTGCTTCGTTTCCTCACGCGACGCGCCCTGCTTCGTGCTTTGGCCGAAGCGAAGTCCAACCCCGGAACCGCCGGCTTTGCCGAATCGAACGCATGGATCATCACGCGCGACCGAAGTGTGGCGATGGCCGACAGTGCAAACCGCCGGATGTACTTTCGTACTCGCGCCTCTGATTGGATCGCGATCTCTTCGGATGAGATCAAGCATATCGACTTGCAGCGCTCGAAGACATATTTGGGACGCGTCAAGACGATGGTCGTGTTGAGCAACGTGTATGCCGGGTCCGGCACAGAGATTGAACTTGAAGTTGCTGATGGCGACGCCGAGAAGTTCATAAGTACTTTGCGCCGACCCTCGTTCGGCTTCGAGACGACATAGTTTATGACCTCAGCCCGCTGTCGCTCGCCGCCAGCGCATAACCCACCCACGCCGCAAATTGCGGTTGACGCTCCGAGTCACCTTCGTCATCCTTTCTGCCCATGGGGATGGGGTCCCCCGATAACCGCCGCAGAGGCTGATGACTCCTGCCAGCGTGTCGCCGCGCGGCGGGAGCCTGTCTGCGACCCGCCGCCAGGGCGG
>Ga0184637_10000533_pt1:25000-28302 | contig 28302 bp, 24 predicted proteins | sample PLM3_127_b2_FD_133143 | JGI IMG/M metagenome (GOLD analysis project Ga0184637, IMG submission 133143) | Groundwater sediment microbial communities from an aquifer in East River, Colorado, USA - PLM3_127_b2 | ecosystem: Environmental > Terrestrial > Soil > Riparian zone | place: USA... | reverse complement strand
TGGGGGTCGTCGGCGACGACGCGCTCGGCGTCGCGCTGCTCGACGAGCTCGAGGGGGGCGGCGTGGACGTGAGCGGCATCGTGTCCGTCGCGCGCCGCCCGACCGAGGCCAAGACCCGCATCCTCGCCGGCGGCCGCTCCACGCGGCGCCAGCAGATGCTCCGGCTGGACCGGGCCCCCGCCGAGCCTCCCCCGCCGGCCGTCGAGCGGAAGCTGCTGCAGCAGCTCGCGCGGCTCGGGAAGCGCGCGAGCGCGATCCTGGCGAGCGACTACGGCTCGGGGGCGGTCGGGCCGGCGGCGATCGACGCGCTCCGCACGCTGAAGCGGGGCGGGGTGCCGGTCTGCGTGGACTCCCGCTACAACCTGCGCGCCTTCACCGGCCTCACCATGGTGAAGCCCAACGAGGTGGAGCTCGAGACCGCCTCGGGCGTCTCGCTGTCGCGCCCCGGCGGCCTGGAGCGCGCCGCGCGCGCGCTGCAGCGCAAGGTGGACTGCGACGTGCTCCTCGTCACCCGCGGCCGGAACGGCATGTCGGTCTTCCGCAGGGGCGAGCCGCCCGTGCACGTGGCGGCGCACGGCACCCAGTCTGCGGTGGACGTGACCGGCGCGGGCGACACGGTGGCCGCGACGTTCAGCGCGGGGCTCGCGGCCGGGGGCGACCCGGTCACCGCGGCGCGGCTCGCCAACGTGGCGGGCGCGCTCGTCGTGCAGAAGCCGGGCACCGCCACCGTGAGCCGCGAGGAGCTCGCGGCGGAGCTCCTCCGCTCGTGAGCGCCGCGCTGCCCATGCGGCTCCGGCTCGACGACCTCCCGCGGCTGCGGGCGGAGGCGAGCGCCGCCGGGCGCACCATCGCCCTCGCGAACGGGGTCTTCGACCTCTTCCACGTGGGACACCTGCGCTACCTCCAGGGCGCCAAGGCGGAGGCGGACCTGCTCGTCGTGGCGGTGAACAGCGACGCGTCCACGCGCGCGAACAAGGGCCCGAGCCGGCCGCTCGTCCCCGAGGGCGAGCGGGCCGAGATCGTCGAGGGGCTCGCCTGCGTCGACCACGTCGTGCTCTTCGACTCGAAGGACGTCGTCCCGGTCATCCGGCTGCTCCGGCCGGACGTGCAGGTGAAGGGGACCGACTACACGCCCGACACCATCCCCGAGGCCTCGGAGGTGCGGTCCTACGGGGGGCGCGTCGCGGTGGCCGGGGATCCCAAGGAGCACTCCACGACGGAGCTCCTCGCGCGGCTGGAGGCGGAGCGGAAGGGCGAGTGAGGATCCTCGAGCTGCTCGCCTCCGCGTGGTGGACCGGCCCGGCGGAGCCGATGGCCTCGGTGGCTGCGCAGCTTCGCGCGCGCGGGCACGAGGTCGAGCTCGCCGTCGAGACGCTCCGGCCCGGCAACCTCGCAGAGCAGCTGCGGCGGCTCGGGTTCAACGTCCGCGCCGACCTCGCCCTCTCCGCGAAGTCGGGTCCGCTCGGCTGGCTGCGGGACGTGCGGGCCCTCTCGGCGGCGGCGCGGGGCTACGACGTCGTCCACGCCAACTTCTCGCACGACCACCTGCTCGCAGCCGCGGCGCTCCGGCGGCGCGGCGAGCTCCGCCTCGTCCGGACGATCCACGGCGGGCGTGCGCTGCGGGCGCGGCACGGGTTCGTCCACCGCCGCACGGACGGGATCATCGCGGTGTGCGAGGCGCACGCGCGGACCGCCGAGCGGGTCCTGCGCGTGCCGGCCGAGCGGGTGCTCGCGACCCGCGGCGCGGTCGACTCCGACGCCTTCACGCCCGAGGGGCCCGATCTCCGCGGCGAGCTCGGCATCCCACCCGGCGCTCCGGTCGCGGGCATCGTCTCCCGCGTCAAGCCCGGGCGCCGGCACGACGAGCTCGTGAACGCGTTCCGCGTGGTCGCGGACGCGGTCCCCGACGCGCGGCTGGTGGTGGTCGGACGAGGGGAGGGGCTCGAGGAGCTCCGGGTCCGCGTCGCGCACCAGGGGCTGCAGCGCGAGGTGATCCTCGCGGGCTACCGGACCGGGGCGGAGCTCGCCGCGGCGTACCGGACGTTCGACGCGACGGTGCTGCTCGCCGAGGGGAACGACGGGACCTGCCGGGCCCTGCTCGAGGGAATGGCGAGCGGGCGGGCGGGGGTCGCCTACCGCTTCGGCGCGCCCGCCGAGGCGATCGTGGACGGCACGACCGGGCTCCTCGTCCCGGAGGGCGACGCGACCGCGCTGGCCGGGGCGCTGCTCGAGCTCCTGCGGAGCCCGGCGCGCGCCCGGGCCCTGGGGGCCGCGGCCCGCGACCGGATGCGCTCGCTCTACACGGAGGCCGTCCGCGGAGAGGCCGTGGAGGCCTTCCTGCGCCGGATCCGGTCCTTGCCGCCCGCGGGAGGGGCGGTCTAATCTCGCCGCCGGAGGTGACATGGCGCTCGCGCCCGAGCTGAAGGAGATCCTCGCCTGTCCGCGCTGCAAGGGTGATCTCGAGTTCCACGAGGACCAGGACGAGATCCGGTGCCTGCGCTGCCGGCTCGTCTTCCGCATCGAGGACGGCATCCCGGTGATGCTGCTCGACGAGGCGAAGCCGCTCGGCGGGGGGGCGGGATGATCCGCAGCATGACGGGCTTCGGCTCGGCGCGCGCCGCGGTCTCGGGCGAGGAGATCGACGTCGAGGTCCGCTCGGTCAACCACAAGTTCTGCGAGGTGAAGGTCCGGCTCCCGCGGGAGCTCTCCGCCGCGGAGGTGGAGCTCGCGAAGGTGGTCAAGGACCGGCTCGCGCGCGGCGGCGTGGAGGTGGCGGTCCGGCGGGGCGGTCCGGCGGCGAGCTTCGCGCCCCGGGTCGACGTCGCGCTCGCCGAGTCGTACGCGCGCGCCTTCGCCGAGATCCAGGCGCGGCTCTCGCTCCCCGGCCACGTGACGCTCGCCGAAATCCTGGCGGCGGACGGCGTGGTGCGGCTCGAGGAGCGCGAGCTGAACGTGGAGGCGGCCCGGGAGGCGCTCCGGCGCGCGCTCGGGGCCGCGCTCGACGCGCTGGTCGCCATGCGGGCGCGTGAGGGGGAAGCGCTCGCGCACGATCTCGCCATGCGGCTCGGGGCGATCGAGGCGCTCGCGTCGCGGGTCGGCGCGCTCGTGCCGAGGACGGTGGAGGCTCACCGCGTGCGGCTCGCGGAGCGCGTGGCGGAGCTCGCCCGCGGCGTGCCGGTGGACCCCGCGCGGCTCGCGCAGGAGGTCGCGCTCTTCGCCGATCGTACGGACGTCACCGAGGAGCTGACGCGGCTCGCGAGCCACCTCGCGCAGGCGCGCACGCTCCTCGGGCTCGCGGAGCC
>Ga0184637_10000533_pt1:0-17500 | contig 28302 bp, 24 predicted proteins | sample PLM3_127_b2_FD_133143 | JGI IMG/M metagenome (GOLD analysis project Ga0184637, IMG submission 133143) | Groundwater sediment microbial communities from an aquifer in East River, Colorado, USA - PLM3_127_b2 | ecosystem: Environmental > Terrestrial > Soil > Riparian zone | place: USA... | reverse complement strand
CCACCAGGGCGGCACCTACGTGTGCATGGAGGGGCCTCAGTTCTCGACCCGTGCCGAGAGCGAGCTCCACCGGAGCTGGGGCGCCTCGCTCATCGGCATGACGGCGATGCCCGAGGCGAAGCTCGCGCGCGAAGCCGAGCTCTGCTACGCGCTCGTCGCGCTGCCCACCGACTACGATTGCTGGAAGCCGCACCCGGCCACCCTCGACCAGGCGAAGCTGCTCGAGGAGATCCTGGGCAACGTGAAGGCGGCGACGCAGAACGCCATCGAGCTGCTGCGGCGGGCGATCCCGCAGACGGCGGCGCTGGCCGAGAAGCCGTGCGCGTGCCAGTCGGCGCTCGCGCTGGCGATCTGGTCGGATCGAGCGCGCATCCCGGCCGACGTCCGCCAGAGGCTGGCGCCGATCCTCGGCCGCTACCTCACCTGACCGCCGCGGCGCGTCGGTGCCGGGATTCCGCGGCGCCCCCGTGGCACCGTGAACCCGCTCGCGATGGGCCCGGCCGCGCGATCCGGCCGTGGACCCCGCGCGCGAAGGGCGCTCGGACGCCCGAGCCGACCGCGGATCGCACCCGCGGAACCTCGCGGACGAGGCCGAGCGCGCCTGCTCACGCCGGCTCGGGCCCGGAGGGCGAGACCCCTCTCGCCTGCGCGATGCCCGGCGCCGCCGCCAGGACCGCGACGTCTTCGACGAACTGCGCGAGGCCGCCGGGCGGCCTCGTCGGGTGCCCGCAGGATCGACGACGGGTGGACGGTCGCCAGGGCGATCGCGGCGAGCGGAGTGCGCAGCAGCTCCCCGCGGTGCTCGGTCACCCTGAACCCCGGGCCGAGCAGCGCCCGGGTGGCGGTCGCGCCGAGGAGGAGCAGGGCGCGCGGCTGAACCACCCGGAGCTCCGCCTCGAGCCACGGCGAGCAGGCGCGGATCTCGCCGGCGCTCGGCTTCTGATGGATCCGGCGCTTCCCGCGCGGCTCCCACTTGAAGTGCTTCACCGCGTTCGTGACGTAGACGCGGTCCCGGGCCAGCCCCGCCGCAGCCAGCGCGCGGTCGAGGAGCCGTCCCGCGGGCCCGACGAACGGTCGGCCTGAGAGATCCTCCTCGTTCCCGGGCTGCTCGCCGACGATCAGGACCTCGGCGCCGGGGGGCCCTCGCCGAAAACGGTCTGGGTGCCGCGCTCCCACAGCGGACACGCCCGGCACCCGGCGGCCGCGCTGCGCAGCGCCGGAAGCGTGGGATGCGCCGGCACGCGTGGCGCGGCGGTCGAGCCGCCGCTGGGCGTCGCTCGGGAGGTCACCCCCGATGCGTAGCCACGCGCCCGCCGCGCGACCAGCTTCGAGCGGCGCGCGCCTCGATCACCCGGCGAGCGCCATCCGGGCGAGCTGGCGGACGTTCGAGGGGCAGGGCAGGGCGTCCAGGTCGCGGTCCTTCAGCCACCGCGCGTCGTCCCACTCCGCGCACGGGCGCAGGATCCGCTCGTCGACGTCGGCGAGGAAGGCGAAGTTCATGTGGAGCCCCTTCGACCCGGCGGCGTGCTCCTCGTAGCCGATGAGGCCGGGCGGCGTGCCGTCCACGCCGAGCCCGTCGGGGAAGCGGCCCTCGAGGCCGGTCTCCTCTCGCAGCTCGCGGCGGGCGGCTTCGAGCGGCGTCTCGCCGGGCTCCACCTCCCCGCCGACGGGCAGCCACGTCCCGAGCCGCCGGTGTCGCACCAGCAGCACGGCGCCGCCGTTCCTGCAGAAGATCGAGACGGAGAAGGCGCGGCGGGTCGTGGGATCGGTCATGGCGGGGGCGTCTCGCGCGCGCGGCGAGCAGGGCCGCCATGTAAGCCGAGGGCCCGCGCGCCGGCAAGCGACGCTCGCGCCCGGCTCAACGAGGGCCGGCTCACGCGCCTCCGGCCCCTCCCGCAGGCCGCTCCCCGCCCGCGGCTCCAGGAAACCACGCGCTCAGCTCCGCGCCGCCGCGCGCCCCGGCGCGAGCCTCGGCCGCTCCCCCGTGCGCCTCGGCGAGCCGCCGCGCGACGTACAGGAACGGCCCGTGTCCGCGCCGCCGCGTGTGCGGATCCCCGTTGAAGGGCGTGCCGCCGAAGAGCGCCTCTGCCTCCCCGGCGGCGAGCGGCGGCCCGCCGTCCTCGACGGTGAACCGCACCCCGCCTCGGTGCGCCGAGGCCGAGAGCCAGACGGTCCCCCCGAGCGGCGTGAACTCCAGCGCCGGGGCGAGCAGGTGCGCCACCGCCTTCGCCGCCCGCGCGCCGTCCCAGGGCGGCGCGGCGAGGCCGGGCGGCACCGCCACCTGCACGCTGCGGCGCCCCTCGGTCGCGAGCCCCGCCACCGCCGCCACCGCCTGCGCGGCGACCACCTCGACCGGCTCGCCCTGGCGCTCGAGCTCGAGCCGTCCCGACTCGAGGCGGCCGAGGTCGAGCAGCGTCTCCACCAGCCGGTCGATCCCCCGCACCGACCGCTCCAGCCGCGCGAGCAGGGCGGCGGTTCGCTCGGGGGCGTCCGCCGTTCTTCGCTCGAGTCGCTGGATGCCGAGCAGCAGCGAGGCGATGGGGTTCCGGAGGTCGTGCCCCAGCGCGGAGAGGTGATCGAGGAGGAGCGCGAGGCGACGCTCAGGCTGCTCGTGCGGCGGGTCGCTCATCGGATCTCGATGCTAGGCCGCCCGGGTGTCGCGGACAACCGCGCCCCCGAGGAACGCGCCCCCAAGGAAACGTTTCCGGCCCGGCCGGCTGCGCGGTAAGGGGAGGCGCCATGGCCAACGTCTTCTTCACCGGGTTCCCGGGTTTCCTAGGGGTGGAGCTTCTCCCGCGCGTCCTGCAGCGCCGTCCGGACGACGCTGCCGTCTGCCTCGTGCAGCCCAAGTTCGCCGAGCTGGCGCGCCGCAGGGCGGCCGAGCTCGAGGCGGCTCACCCGCGCCTCGCCGGCCGCATCCGGCTCGTGGAGGGCGACATCACGCGCAAGGACCTGGCGCTCCCGGACGCGGCGGCGATCGCGGCGGACGTGGCGGAGATCTACCACCTCGCGGCCATCTACGACCTGTCGGTGCCGCGCGAGGTCGGCATGAAGGTCAACGTCGAGGGCACGAAGAACGTGCTCGATCTCGCCGAGCGCGCGCGCCGTCTCGCCCGGGTCCAGTACGTCTCCACCTGCTACGTCTCCGGCAGCCACGCCGGGGTCTTCCGCGAGGGAGATCTGGAGGTCGGGCAGCGCTTCAACAATCACTACGAGGAGACGAAGTACCTCGCCGAGTCCGACGTGCGCGCGCGGATGCGGGGCGGCCTGCCCGCCACGATCTACCGTCCGGCAATCACCGTAGGTGACAGCACCACCGGCGCCACGCAGAAGTACGACGGGCCGTACTTCATCATCCAGTGGGTGCTCCGCCAGGCCGTCGTCGCGGTCATGCCGACGGTCGGCGACCAGAGCGCCGAGGTGAACGTGGTGCCGCGGGACTTCGTCGTCTCCGCCATCGCGTACCTCGCGGGCCTGGAGGCCGCGCGCGGCAAGACCTACCAGCTCGCGGACCCGCGGCCCCTGCGCGTGCGCGAGATGCTCGACGAGATCTCGCGCGCCACCGGCCGGCGGCTCCTCAAGGTCCCGCTCCCGGTCGCGCTGGCGAAGGGCGCGATCCGGCACGTCCCCGGCGTCCACGCGCTCATGCGGATCCCCGCCGACGCGATCGACTACTTCGTGCAGCCGACGCGCTACGACACGCTCAACACGGTGACCGACCTCGCGGGCAGCGGGATCGCGTGCCCGCCGTTCACGAGCTACGTCGACCGGCTCGTCGCGTTCGTGCGAGCGCACCCGGAGTTCGGCTCCGCGGCCATGGCGTGACCCAGGGCGAGCGGAGCGCGCTCGCGCGGCCGCGCCGGCTCGCGCAGCCCCACCCGTGAGCCCGTGCCATGCTTGCCTCATCAGTCTGACGGGCGTCTCCTCCGGGTAGGGGGTGGCCGTGTCCGTCACCGAGCGTCCCAGTCGCGAGCGAGAGACCCTCGAGCGTCTGCGCGGCGACGAGGCGGAGCTCGAGCGCGAGATCGCGGCGGCCCGCGCCGAGGCAGCCGCGCGGCTCGCCGAGGCGCGGCGACAGGCGGAGGCGACCGTCGCTTCGGCGCGGAGCGAGGCGGAGCTGGAGCGGGACGGGATCCGCGCGCGCGCGGAGGCCAGCCTCGCGACGGAGCTCGCCGCCGGACGTGAGGCGACGGCCGCCGCGGTGGCCGAGCTGGCGCGCCGGGCCGCGTCGAATCGAGAGCGGGCGGTGGCGCGCGCGCTCGACGTCGTGAGCGGGGGGAGCCGATGATCCTCCCCATGGCGCGCGTCCAGCTGCTCGGTCCGCGCGACCTCCTGCCCGAGATCCTCGAGTTCGTGCAGGGGGAGGGGGTGCTCGAGCTGCGCGCGCCGGAGCAGGTCGGCCCGCAGCCGAGCCGCCCGGCCCAGCACGGGGGGGACGCCGGAGCGGACGGGGAGGGCGGAGAGGCGAGCCTCGCCGACCAGCTGGCCCGCACGGAGGCGCTCCTGGCGCGGCTGCCTGCGGCGTCGGTCCAGGGCCCGGCCGGTCGCGCCGAGCAGGACAGGCCCTCGGCGACGCGGCTCGCGGTGCTCGGGTCGGAGGTCCCTGCCCTCGCGGCGCGCCGCGCCGCGCTCGTCGAGGAGCGGGACGCGACCGACCGGTTCTCCCGTCTCGTCGCCGCGCTCGCGCCCCTGCGCCACGCCCTCGATCCCGCCCTCCAGCCGGAGATCCACGGCCTCGTCCTCCGCGAGGACCCCGAGACGCTCGCCCTGCTGCAGGGCGAGGTCGCCCGCATCACCGGCGGCCGGTGCGAGGTGCAGGCGCGGCCGCTCGACGAGGAGCACACGGGGATCCTCGTCGTCGTCCCGCGCGCCCACGGCCGCGCCCTTACCCAGCTCCTCTTCGAGCGGGGCGTGGACGAGGTGAAGCTGCCGGCCGCCTGCAACGGGAAGGGGCTCTTCGACGTGCTGCTCCACCTCTCGGTCCGCGCTCGCGAGATCCCGGCCGAGATCGCGCGCGCGGACGAGGCGCTGGCGGTTGCCGGGGTCGAGCTCGCCGGCCTCGCGGCCTCGCTCCGCGGCGCCCTCGAGCGGCGGCGGGCCCTCTCGCGCTGCGCCGAGACGCGCTTCGCCTGCGTGGTGGCGGGCTACATGCCGGCGGAGCGGCTCCCGGCGCTCCGTGCGGCCGCACGCGAGCGCCTCGGAGATCGCGTCGCCGTGCTCGCCGAGGCCCCTGCGCGCGGGGCCTGGGGCGAGGTGCCGGTGGTCCTCCGGAACCGCACCCCGCTGCGCCCCTTCCAGCTGCTCCTCGCGCTCGTGCCGCTCCCCCGCTACGGCTCGGTGGATCCCACGCCGTGGCTCGCCTTCTTCTTCCCGCTCTTCTTCGGGCTCGTGCTCGGCGATGTGGCGTTCGGGCTGCTCGGGATCGCCGTCGCCCTGGTGGCGCGGCGCCGAGGCTGGGGTGGCTCGGTCGGTCGCGAGCTCGCCTGGATCGCGCTCGCGTGCTCGCTGTCCGCCGCGATCTTCGGGCTCCTCTTCGGCGAGGCGCTCGGCGAGCTCGGCGCGCACCTCGGGCTCCACCCCGTGCTCATGGATCGCCGCCACGCGTTCATGTCCTTCCTCGGCCTCGCCCTCGCGATCGGCGGAGCGCACGTGGCGATCGGCTCCGTGCTCGGAGTGGCCTCGGCGCTCCGGCGCGGTCACCGCCGCGAGGCGGTCGCGCGTACGGCGAAGCTCCTGCTGCTCGGCGCGTCCGCCACCGCCGTGCTGGCCCTCCTCGGGCTCGTCCCGCGCGCCGTGGCTCCGCCGGCGGCGATCGTCGGCGGGGCGTTCCTCCTCGTGGCGATCGGGGCGGAGGGGCCGATGGCGGCCCTCGACCTCGTGCTCGGGCTCGGCAACGTCCTCTCCTACGCCCGCCTCATGGCCCTCGGGCTCGCCTCGGTCATGCTGGCCGAGGTCGCGAACCTGGTGGCGGGCGCGCTCCGCCCCGCCGCGGCGGGGCTTGCGATCGCCGCCCTCCTTCACGCCGTCAACTTCACCCTCGGGCTCATCAGCCCGACGGTCGCCGCGCTCCGCCTGCACTACGTCGAGTTCTTCGAGAAGTTCTACGAGGAGGGCGGAGAGCCGTATCGCCCGTTCGTGCTCACCTGAGACAGGGAGGCTTCCGTGGACAAGGTCCTGCTCGCCCTCGCCGCCGCCGCCGCCATCGGCATCTCCGCCATCGCCACCGCCTGGGTCCAGTCGCGCATCGGCTCCGCGGGCGCGGGCGCGCTCGCGGAGAAGCCCGAGGTGCGCGGCACCATCATCGTCATGCTCGCGATCCCGGAGACGCTGGTCATCCTCGGCTTCGTGGTCGCGGTGCTCATCCTCACCGGGGGGTAGCCGTGGGGTACCCGGAGCTGCTGCGCGTCCTCGGCGAGGAGGCTGCGCGGGAGGCCCGCGAGATCCGCGAGGCGGCGGTGCGGGACGCCGAGCGGATCCTCGCGGAGGCGCGCGAGGCGGCGGCCGCCGCGCGCGCCACGATCGCCCTGCGCGAGCATGGCAAGGCGGTCACCCGGCGGCGGGCCGCCGAGGAGGCCGCGGCCCTCACGCGCGACCGCGCGCTCCTCGTCGAGCAGCGGCGCCACCTCGACGGGCTGCGCGCGGAGCTCCTGCGCCGGCTCCCGGAGGCCGGCGGGCCCGACCTCGACGCGCGGCTCCTCGGGGAGCTGCTCGCGGAGGCGGGTCCGGAGCCGCTCGAGGTGGTCGTCGACCCGGGCGCGGAGGACGCTGCGCGGCAGGCGCTCCGCCGTCTCGATCCCGCCGCCGCGGCCCGCGCCGAGGTGAAGGCGGCGCCGTCGCGGCGGGGCGGGGTGCTCGTCGCCTCGGGACGGCGCGAGCTGGACGCGACGCTCCCGGCGCGGCTCGAGCGCGCCTGGCCCGAGCTCGAGGTGGAGCTCGCCGCGATCCTCTTCGCGAAGCCCTGAGCATGGCGCGCCTCGACTACGCCAACGCGCGGATCGGGGCCCGGCGGGCGCGCCTCCTCGGGCCGGCGGCGCTGCGCGACCTGCTCACCCGGCCCACCCTCGAGGCGCGCCTCGAAGTGCTGCGCGCCAGGGCGGCCGGCGCGGCCCTGGCGGCCCCCGGGGCGGGGGCGAGCGCAGCCGCCGCGGACCCGATCTCGGTCGCCGAGGCGGCCCTCCGCGCGGCGCTCCAGCAGGAGGAGGCGCAGCTGCTCGAGGACGCGGAGGGGGCCCGCGCCCGGACGCTGCTCGAGGCAGTGCTCGCGATCGAGGAGGCGTCCGCCGTCAAGGCGATCGTGCGCGGCGTCGCGTTCGGCGGCACGGTCGAGCGGGTCGTCGCGGTCGCGCTGCCTTGCCCCGGGCTTGACGCGCAGCGGATCCTCGAGGCCGCGTCGGCCACCGCCGTCGAGGGCGCCCTCGGGCTGCTGGCCGGCGCCGGCAGTCCGGTCGCGATGGCCGCGCTCGGCGCGCTCGGCGAGCGCGCGAAGCACGGCCTCTTGCCGCTCGAGCTCGCCGCTGATCGCGCCGCGCTCGAGCGCGCGGCGCGCCGGGCGCGCGGGCCGGGCGAGGATCGGGCCGTCGTCCGCGCGCACGTCGAGGACCGCATCGACGCGCGCAACGCCGCGACGCTCCTCGCCCTCGCGGGCACCTCGCCGCTCGCCGAGACCTTCGTGCGCGGCGGCCGGCGGCTGGACGAGGCCACGTTCCGGCGCCTCGCCCCCGCCGGCCCGGCGGAGCTGCGCGCGGCGCTCGCTCCGCTCTTCGGCTGCGCCCCGGAGGACCTCGAGCGGCCGTGGAGCGCGGATCGCGCGCTCGAGCGCGCCGTGCTCGAGCCGCTGCGCCGCGCCGCGCGCGTCGGGCCGCTCTCGATCGCGGTCCCGCTCGCGTACCTGCTCGAGCGGCGCGCGGAGGTGCGCCGGGTGTCGCTCGTCCTCCGCGGCGCGGCGCTCGGGCTGCCCGGCGACGAGCTCCTCGAGCTGGTGGGAGCCTGAGTGACGGCGGCGGGCCTCGAGGCGCCGCTCGCGGCGGCGGGGAGGCAGGCGGCGGGGGGCCCGCGCCTGGTGGTGGCGGTGCGCCCCGGAGACGCGCTCGGCTTCAGGCTGGCGGGCGCCGAGGTGGAGGAGGTCGGGCGAGGGGACGAGGCGCAGGTCTTCCGGAGGCTCTCGGCGGATCCGCGGGCGGGGGTGCTCGCGGTGGAGGAGGAGCTGCTCCGCGCGGTCCCCGCACGCGCGCTCCGCCGCGCGCGCGAGCGCGGCCTGCCGGTCATCCTCCCCTTCGCGCTCCCACGGAGCTGGGGCGAGGAGGGGCGCGGGCGCGCCTACGTGGCGGCGCTCATCCGGCGCGCGGTGGGCTACGCGGTCAAGCTGGGCGGGCGGGGAGGCGAGCCGTGACCAACCGTGAACAGGGGAGGACGTCATGACCGGGCGGCTCGTGCGGATCGCGGGGCCCGCGGTGACGGTGGTGGGGCTCGGGGGCCCCGGGCTGAACGAGGTCGTCTGGGTCGGCGAGGAGCGGCTCCTCGGCGAGGTGATCCGGATCGAGGGCGATCAGGCGACGGTCCAGGTCTACGAGGAGACCTCCGGCCTCGCCCTCGGCGAGCCTGCGGAGGCGTCGGGTGAGCCGCTCGCGGTCGAGCTCGGGCCGGGGCTGCTCGGCACGATCTTCGACGGCGTGCAGCGGCCGCTCGGCGCGCTCGCGGCCGCACAGGGAGACTTCCTCGGCCGCGGCGTCCGGCTGCCGGCGCTCGACCGGGCGCGCCGATGGGCCTTCGAGCCCGCGCTCGCCCCCGGCGACGCGGTCCGCCCTGGGATGCGGCTCGGGACGGCCCGGTCCGGCGGGGCCATCGAGCCGGTGCTCGCGCCGCCGGACGCGGAGGGCACGGCCGAGGACGTGCGCTCCGGCGAGGTCGGCGTCGAGGACCCGGTGCTGCGGCTCGCCGGCGGACGCACGCTCGCGCTCCTCCACCGCTGGCCGGTGCGGCGCCCGCGGCCGGTGCGGCGCCGGCTCGCGCCCGACGTGCCGTTCCTCACCGGGCAGCGCGTGCTGGACTGCTTCTTCCCGGTCTCCGCGGGCGGCACCGCGATGGTCCCGGGCGGCTTCGGGACCGGCAAGACCATCCTCGAGCAGAGCCTCGCCAAGTGGGCGGCGGCCGAGGTGGTGATCTACGTGGGCTGCGGCGAGCGCGGCAACGAGATGTCCGAGGTCATCGACGAGTTCCCGCGCCTCGTCGACCCGCGCACCGGCGGGCCGCTCCTCGCCCGGACCGTCCTGGTGGTGAACACGTCCAACATGCCGGTCGCCGCCCGCGAGGCCTCGATGTACACGGGCTGCACCATCGCCGAGTACTACCGGGACATGGGGCGCTCGGTGGCGCTCATGATCGACTCGACGTCGCGCTGGGCGGAGGCGCTGCGCGAAATCTCGGCCCGGCTCGAGGAGATGCCCGGCGAGGAGGGCTACCCGACCTACCTCGCCTCGCGCCTCGCCCGCTTCTACGAGCGCGCGGGCCGCGCCGAGACGCTCGCCTGCGGCGAAGGCGCGGTCACGATCGTGGGGGCGGTGTCGCCGCCGGGCGGGGACCTCTCCGAACCCGTCACCCAGTGCTCGCTCCGCGCGACCGGCGCGCTCTGGGCGCTCTCGTCCGACCTCGCCCACCGCCGGCATTACCCCGCGGTGGACTGGGGCGTGTCCTTCTCGCTCGAGGCGGGGCGGCTCGTCGGCTGGTTCGAGCGGGAGGCCGGGGAGGGCTTCGGCGCCCTGCGCGAGGAGGCGATGCAGCTCCTGCAGCGCGAGCGCGAGCTCATCGAGGTCGCGGAGCTCGTCGGCACGGAGTCGCTGCAGGACGCGGAGCGCCTGGTGCTCGAGTCGGCGCGGCTCCTGCGGGAGGGCTTCCTGCGCCAGAGCGCCTACGATCCGGCCGACGCTTCCTGCCCGCCCGCCAAGGCCTTCCAGATGCTGCGGCTCTTCCTCGACTTCCACGGCCGGGCCGCCGCGGCGATCGCGGCGGGCGTCCCGCTCCGCTCGATCCTGGACGCCGGCCTGGGCGGGCGGCTCCTGCGGCTCGCCTCCACCCCCGCCGACGGCATGGCGGCCGGGGCGGAGGCGCTGCGCGGCGACATGACCGGGGCCTTCGCGCGCCTGGAGGCGGAGTGATCATGGACCTCGTGACGCGGCGGATCCGGGGGGCGGACGGCATCGCCGGGCCGCTCCTCTTCCTCGAGGCGGTGCCGCGGGCGCGGCTCGGGGAGATCGTGCTCATCCGCACGCCCACGCCCACGCCGGGCGGCCGGATGGAGGAGCGGCGCGGCCAGATCATCGAGCTCTCGGGCGCCCGCGCGGCGGTCCAGGTGCTCGAGGAGACGCGCGGCCTCGCCCCCTCGCGCGCGGTCGTGACGCTCACCGGAGAGGTGGCCAAGCTCGGCGTCGCGCGCGGCATGCTCGGGCGGGTCCTCGACGGCCTCGGGCGTCCGGCCGACGGCCTGCCCGCGCCCATCCCCGAGGCGCGCCTCCCCATCCACGGCGCGGCCCTCAACGTCACGCGCCGCGAGAAGCCGCAGGACTTCATCGAGACGGGCGTCTCGGCCATCGACGGGATGAACACCCTCGTCCGCGGCCAGAAGCTGCCGATCTTCTCGTGCGCCGGCCTGCCCGCGGGCAAGCTCGCCGCCCAGATCGTCTGCCAGGCCCGGGTGCGCGGCTCGGAGCGGTTCGCGGTGGTCTTCGCGGCGATGGGCGCGCCCTTCCGCGAGTACGACGGGTACCTCGAGGCGTTCCGCGCCGCGGGCGTGCTCGAGCGGACGGTGGTCTTCCTGAACAAGGCCGACGACCCGCCCATCGAGCGGCTCATGACGCCGCGCTGCGCGCTCACCTGCGCGGAGCACCTCGCCTTCGGCCACGGGCTGCAGGTGCTCGTCGTGCTGACCGACATGACGAGCTACTGCGAGGCGCTGCGCGAGGTCGCCCTCGCGCGCGAGGAGGTGCCCGGACGGCGCGGCTACCCCGGCTACATGTACACGGACCTCGCGACCCTCTACGAGCGCGCGGGGCGCATCCGGGGGAAGCCGGGCTCGGTCACGCAGGTGCCCGTGCTCACCATGCCCGACGACGACCTCACCCACCCGATCCCGGACCTCTCCGGCTACATCACCGAGGGTCAGATCGTCCTCTCCCGGGACCTCGACCGGAAGGGCGTCTACCCGCCGATCGACGTGCTGCCGTCGCTGTCGCGGCTCATGGGGCTCGGCGCGGGGAAGGGGCGCACGCGGGAGGACCACCGCCCGGTCGCGGACCAGCTCTATGCCTTCTACGCCCGCGGGCGGGACGTGCGGCGCATGGCGGCCATCGTGGGGGCGGCCAACCTGGGCGAGGAGGAGAAGCGGCTCCTCGAGTTCGCCGAGCGGTTCGAGCGGGAGCTCGTCGGGCAGGGGTCGGGCTTCCGCTCCATCGAGGACACGCTGGAGGTGGGCTGGAGGCTGCTCGGCGCCTTCCCGCCCGCCACGCTCAACCGGATCCCGGAGGCGCTCGTCGCGGCGCGGCCGCGCGGCGAGAACGCGTGAGCCGCTCCCCGACCACGCGCATGGGGCTCCTCGAGGTGCGCGCGCGCCGCACGGTCGCTTCCCGCGGCGCGCGGCTCCTGCGCGCCAAGCGCGAGGTGCTCGCGGGCGAGCTCTGGAAGCTGATGCGGGAGGTGCTCGAGGGGCGGGCGCGGCTCGACGAGGCGCTCCGCGAGGCGGTGAAGGCGCTCGGCCTCGCGAAGGCGCTCGACGGGGCGGAGACGCTCGCCTCGCTCGCGCTCCCGGCGGCGCGCGAGGTGCCGCTCGAGGTGTCGGTCCGGCGCGTCTGGGGCGTGCCGACGCCCTCCGTCGTCGCGCCCCCGCTCGTGCGCGCCGCCGACGCCCGAGGCAGCTCGCCCACGAGCTGGGGGCCGTCCGGCGCCGAGGCGGCGCGCCGGCACGAGGAGGCGCTCGAGGTGCTGCTCCGGATCGCCTCCCGCGAGCTGCACCTCGCGCGGCTCGGCGAGGAGATCCAGGCCACCTCGCGGCGGATCAACGCGCTCGAGCAGCTCCTGCTCCCCGCGCTCGGCGCGGAGGCGAGCCGCATCGAGGGAGCCCTCGACGAGCGGGAGCGCGAGGACGCGGTGCGGCTGAAGCGGTTCAGGGGGCGCAAGGACCGGCGGCGAGCCGCCGGACGATGAGCGGCGCGCGGGCCGAGCTGCGGAGCTAGGAGGGCCTGCGCCAGAGGTGCGCGAGCTCGGCGGGGAGCTGGACCGCGACATCCTCCGCCTCCGCCTCGCCGAGCTGGGCCCGGAGCGCCGCGAACACCGCCCGGACGGCGGGCTCCACCTCGTCGGGGCTGCGGTCGAGGTCCTCCGCGACCGCCGCGTAGAAGCCCTCGGCGGTGTAGTCGGGCGCGCGCGGCGGCAGCGCCGCGTGGCGCTCGCACGCGAAGAGCCGGCCGCGGAACGGCTCGGGCAGCGCCTCTCGCAGCTCGTCGAAGTGCGCGTGGGAGATCCGCTGGGCCAGCGCGCAGGCGACCGCCTCCGCGGCGCGGGTGGCCTCCGTGCGGACGGGCAGTCCCTCGCGGGCGAGGGCCTCGACGAAGGCGGAGTAGTCCGCGTCGGCGTGACGGTCCCGATCGGTGGGTTCGGCCATGCGGCCAACGTGCGCACGGGGCACGCATCAGGCGAGCGCCACCCAGGCGATTCCGGCGAGGATCGACAGCGCCGACGCTGCGCGCGGGACGTGGACCATGATCGCCGCGGCCGTGTGACCCGCGTGGGGAAGGAGGCGAGCGCAGCGGTCAGCCCCGCCATCGCGGCGGTGCTGCCGGCCGTGAACCCGCCCAGGTAGAGCACGCGCTCCGCTCCCGGCCCGGAGAGGGTTGGGAGGAGGAGGAGGAGCGCCGCTGCCCCCGTGACGCCGTGCGCCAGGCCCACCACGAACACGCCGCCGCGCGGCGCGGGCGCCTCCGCGCCGGCCGCGGCACGCCGGAGCGCGACGAGGTTCGCGACGCCGGTCGCGGCCAGGGCGACGCCGGCGGCGCGCGCCGCCCAGGGCCGATCGCCTCGAGAGGGAGGGCGGACACGAGGAGCGCGAGGAGGAGCGTCCCGCCGCCGTGGCCGAGGCCCCAGGCGCGCCCCACGCGCCAGGCGCCGCGGGCCCGGCCGACGGAGAGCGGCGCCAGGCTGAGCACGTGGTCGGGCCCCGCCACCGCGTGGAGGGCTCCGGAGCCGAGGCCGGTGAGGGCGGCGGTCATGGGCGTCTCCTGGTCCTGCGTCAGGCGAGCGACGCCCGCAGGAACCAGCCGTGCTTCTCGAAGTCGATGACGATCTGGGTGACCAGCTCGACCGTGTCGCCGTCGCCCGCCTTCTCCGCCGCGGCGCGGGCGTCGCGGACGCCCTCGAGGTAGACGTCGAGGCGCTCCGCGAGCAGCTTCACGTGCTCGAGGTCGCGCGTGGTCTCCTGCGGGTACTCGGCGAGCTTCGACGTCTTCGCCACGTGGCGCGCCGTGCCATAGGCGCGGCCGCCTAGGGTGACCGCCCGCTCCGCCACCGCGTCGTTGTGGGCCGCGAGGCCGATCGCCATCTGCTCGAACAGGGCGTGGAAGGCGGCGAAGTGCGGCCCCTTCACGTTCCAGTGGGCGACCTTGATCTGCAGGTGCAGGTCGAGGCCGTCGGCCAGCCGGGCGTTCAGGGAGTCGGCGATGCGGGCGCGGGCCTCCTCGGGAAGGCGATTCGGGCTCGGGTACACGGTGGCTCCTCTTCGTGCGGGACGGCGGGATTGCCGGCCTCGGATGTCGGCAAGATGCCCCCGTGGCGCGAGAGCGGCCAAGACAAGGTTTCGATGAACATGATAGCCTGTGACTGTCATGCGCCACGCCCCGTACCCCGTCACCCTCCGCCAGCTCCAGTACGCCCTGGCCGTCGCCGAGACGGGGAGCTTCCGCCGGGCGGCGGAGCGCTGCCGCGTCGCGCAGCCGTCGCTCTCCGCCCAGCTCGCGGAGGCGGAGCGCGCGCTCGGCGTGCGGCTCTTCGACCGCGACCGGCGCCGCGTCATCGTGACGGTCGCGGGCGCCGCCGTGCTGGAGCGCGCGAGGCGCCTGCTCGTCGAGGCGGACGATCTGCTCGAGACGGCGCGCCAGCAGTCCGATCCGCTCGCGGGCACCCTCCGGCTCGGCGTCATCCCGACGGTCGCGCCCTACCTCTTGCCCGCCATCGCGCCGGCGCTGCGGCGCGCCTTCCCGCGGCTCACGCTCCAGTGGACCGAGGACCGGACCGGCGTGCTCGTGCCGCGTGTCGAGGCGGGCGAGCTCGACGCGGCGCTGGCCGCGCGCGAGTCGAACCTGGGGGCGCTCCACGCCGAGCCGCTCCTCGAGGATCCGTTCGTGCTGGCCGTCCCGCCCGCCCACCCGCTCGCGCGCGGGGGCGGGACGGTCGGGCCGGAGGCGCTCGCCGGCGAGCAGGTGCTCCTCCTCGACGAGGGCCACTGCCTGCGGGAGCAGGCCCTCGCCGTCTGCGCGGCGTCGCGGGCGACGGAGCTCGGCTTCCGCGCCACGAGCCTGCCGACGCTGGTGCAGATGGTCTCGTCGGGCGCCGGCGTCACGCTCCTCCCGCAGATCGCGGTGGACGCGGAGGCGCGTCGCGCCGACCTCCGCCTGCGCCGCTTCGCTGCGCCCGCGCCGGCGCGCACGCTCGTCCTCGCCTGGCGATCGGGCGCGGCGCTCGAGCCGGCGCTGCGTGCGGTGGCCGAGGCGATCCGGGCCGCCCTCGCGCCGGCCGCCGGACGGCGAGCGCGCTGATAGGCTCAGGCTGTTACTAACATCCAAACGTTGTCTTGGAGCCTCTCCGCGTGTGCGGGCAGGCTTGCTCCTCGCCGCGCCACTCCCGGCGCGCACCGACGAGGAGCACGACATGGCCGATCCGAAGCGCCCCATGACCACCGAGGCGGGTGTCCCCGTCTCCGACGACACCCACTCGCAGACCGCCGGCGTCGGCGGACCCACGCTCCTGCAGGACCACCACCTCCTCGAGAAGCTCGCCCGGTTCAACCGCGAGCGGATCCCCGAGCGCGTCGTGCACGCGGTCGGCGCCGGGGCGTACGGGACGTTCGAGGTGACGAGCCCCGAGCTGCCCCGCTGGACGCGCGCGAAGGTCTTCTCCGAGCCGGGGAAGCGGACGCAGGTGTTCGTGCGCTTCTCCACCGTGGCGGGCTCGAGGGGCGCCGCCGACACCGCCCGCGACCCGCGCGGCTTCGCGATCAAGTTTTACACCGAGGAGGGCAACTGGGACCTCGCCGGCAACAACACGCCGACCTTCTTCATCCGCGACGGCCTCAAGTTCCCGGACTTCATCCACTCGCAGAAGGTCGACCCGTTCACGAACCGTCAGGAGCCGGAGAACGTCTGGGGCTTCTTCGCCCGCTCGCCCGAGGCGACGCACCAGTTCACCTGGCTCTTCGGGGACCGCGGCATCCCGGCGTCGTACCGGCACATGGACGGGTTCGGCTCGCACACCTTCTCGCTCGTGAACGCGCGGGGCGAGCGCCACTGGGTGAAGTTCCACTTCAAGACCGACCAGGGGATCCGCTGCCTCACGAGCGAGGAGGCCGCGCTCGCGGGCGGCCGCGAGCCCGCCTTCCTCCACAAGGACCTGTACGACGCGATCGGGCGCGGCGAGCGGCCGTCCTGGACGCTCCACCTGCAGATCATGCCGGAGGCCGACGCACCCCGGTACCGGTTCGACCCCTTCGACCTGACGAAGGTCTGGCCCTACCGCGACTACCCGCTCGTCCCGGTCGGCAAGCTCGTGCTCGATCGGCTCCCCGAGAACCACTTCGCGGAGGTGGAGCAGGCCGCCTTCGACCCGGCCAGCATGCCGCCGGGGATCGGACCCTCCCCGGATCGGATGCTCCAGGCGCGCCTCTTCGCCTACGGCGACGCGCACCGCTACCGGCTCGGCGTCAACCACACCCGGCTGCCGGTGAACGCGCCGCGCGCCGTCGAGGGCGGCGCCCGCAACCACGGCCGCGACGGCGCGATGCGCTTCGACGACAACGGCGGCCGGAGCGTGAACTACGGGCCGAACGGCCGCGGCGGGCCGGCGCCGACCGGGGAGATCCACGAGCACGCGCTGCCGATCTCGGGGCAGACGGGGCCGCAGCCCCACCCCCACCACGCCGAGGACGACGACTTCGTGCAGGCGGGAGCGCTCTACCGCGTGATGAAGGCGGACGAGCGGACTCGGCTCGTCGCGAACATCGCGGGGAGCCTCGCCCAGGTCCGGAGCGACGAGGTGGTCGAGCGCTCCATCTCGCACTTCGCGAAGGCCGATCCGGAGTACGGCGAGCGGCTCCGCGCCGAGGTTGCGCGACTCCGCGGGCGGTGATCGGCCGGGGGCCGGCGGCGGCGCGGGCGCCGGGCGGGCCCGCCAGGGACTCGGGGGGCCGGCGCCGTCCCGGACCCTCGGGCCGCCGTCCGGCTCTCAGCCTGGCATGACCAGCGCCCTCGTCCTCGGCGGCGGCTTCGCAGGCCTCGAGACCGCCATCCAGCTCCGCAAGGCGGGGCTCGACGTCACCCTCGTGTCCAGCCGCCCGTACCTGTGGATCTACCCCACGTCCATCTGGGTGGTGACCGGGGAGAAGCCGTTCGAGGACGTGTGCCTGGACCTCGCGGACGTCGCGCGCCGGCACGGCTTCCGGTTCGTGCAGGGAAAGGTCGATGAACTCTCCGGCGCGCGCCGCGCCGCGACCGTCGACGGCGCCGAGCTCTCGGCGGACCACCTGATCCTCGCGATGGGCGGCGGGCGGCTGCAGCCGAAGGGGGTCGAGCACACGCACTCGATCAGCGGCGAGCCGGGGGCGACCGCGGAGCTAAAGGAGGCCCTCGACGCGCTCCTCGCGCGCGGGCGCGGCCGCGTCGCGATGGGCTTCGGCGGCAACCCGAAGGACCCCTCCGCCGTGCGCGGGGGGCCGGCGTTCGAGCTCATGTTCAACGTCGACACGCTCCTGCGGCGCCGCGGCCTTCGCGAGCGGTTCGAGCTCACCTTCTTCGCGCCGATGGCGAGCCCCGGCGAGCGGATGGGCAAGAAGGCGGTCGCGGCCATCCAGGCGATGCTCGGGCGGCTCGGCATCGCGAAGCGCTTCGGGACGAAGATCGCAGCGTTCGAGCCGGACGGCGTGCGGTTCGAGGACGGCAGGAAGCTCGAGGCCGACCTCGTCATGTTCATCCCCGCCGGCGAGGGGCACGCGGTGGTGCGCGGCTCGGACCTGCCGGTGAACGAGGCAGGGTTCGTGCGGATCGACGAGGGCTGTGCCGTGCCCGGCTTCCCTGGGGTCTGGGCGGTGGGCGACGCCGCGGCGCTCCAGGGGCCGGACTGGCGGGCCAAGCAGGGGCACCTCGCGGAGGTGATGGCGCGGGTGGCCGCCGCGAACGTGGCCGCGGCGGCGGCGGGGAGGCCGGAGCGCGAGAGCTACCTGCCCCACGTCGCCATCACGTGCCTGCTCGAC
>Ga0184637_10000532_pt1 | contig 28306 bp, 51 predicted proteins | sample PLM3_127_b2_FD_133143 | JGI IMG/M metagenome (GOLD analysis project Ga0184637, IMG submission 133143) | Groundwater sediment microbial communities from an aquifer in East River, Colorado, USA - PLM3_127_b2 | ecosystem: Environmental > Terrestrial > Soil > Riparian zone | place: USA: East River... | reverse complement strand
TTCTTGCGCACGCTGTCCGCATCAGGGTAGTCATCCTTGTCGAACATGGTGCCAAGCCGCTCACGGGCCTCCTTGATGTAGTCGGGCAGGCCCTTGACGAACTCAACTGCCGCAGCCTCGATGCCGTGGCGTTGCAGCCGCATCTGCTCGGTGTAGTGCGCGTGTCCGGTGCAGCTGAGGATGCGTGTGCCGTCATCATCCCACGGCAGCGTGAGCAGCCGGTGGATGCGACGTGCCGTGGACAGCTTGCCGGTGACGTGGCGCAGGAACTTATTGGACACCAATTGCTTGGTGTAGCGCCCTGCGTCGCGCTCGGCGGCTTTGTGTGCCTCACTGACTTCCTCAGTCACCTGCTGGTCGTGCGCAGCACCCGACCAAGCCCCGGTATGCAATGCAGCAAGCATTGCCCTTTCAGAAAGTTTTGACATGATCTCCTCCTGTGTTAGTGCGCTTCAAGAGCACACCCTGCTGCCCACCCCTAAGGATGAGCAGCGAGTTGCACTACCACTCTACGTTGCCGATGACTGCCAGATTACGGAGGGTGCTCACGGCTTGCTCCCTGGTTAACTTGTTCAGGACTACCCGAGAGTCTAAGGCGAAGAACAGTTGCTGACCCTGCTGCCTTGTGATCCCAAGCTTATCGCCCACGTCGGCGACAACGCCGTGCAGGACCCATAGATCAGCTGCAAACCCCAGGATGCAGTCCTGGTGACGGGCCATGTCGAATTTCTTGTCGGTGCGCTTCTCGATGTAATTGGCGAGTTCATCAATTGCGTTGACGTTCATTTTCTCCTCCTGTTAGTGCCGTGATGGCACATCGACGGCCCCCATTGCTGAGGGCCGTTGTCTGCCATCTTTGCGCTATTGGCCGATTGTGAAATCCACCATGCCGGTGCCCGCAAAGTGTCGCAATGTGCGGACACCTTGCTCCCTGCTGACGTAACGCAGGTTTGTTGACAGGGGGTAGTCGCCCCAACAAAGGCTGCGTGCCTGATCAACTGTGATCTCATAGTGTGCGGCAAAGCTTTTTGGATTGACCATGTCGATGGTGGGCCACTTGAGCATGTCTGCGTTGAACCCAAGGAAGCACCCTGAGTAGGTGGACATGTTGAAGGTTCTGCTGGTGTTGGCTTCGATGTGATCAGCCAACGCCATGAGTCCTGTAGTGTTCATTTTCTCCTCCTGTGTTCGTGCATCAACTGCACGTCGCACAGCACCGTAATGCTGTGCTCCTTGCAGTTAGGCTACGTCTCCACGAACGTGACTGGGCACCCAAGGGCCTCAAGAATGACCTTCAGGTCACCTTTGGGGATGACAAACATGTTGGTGCCGCCGTGGATATCAAGCTTGTTGTACTGCTCGATGAGGCTCTCGGCAGCTGCGATGCGCTTCATTTGCGCGACGTCGTAGTAATTGGGGTCCTTTGTCTTTTCCACGCCTTCTCCTCCTGTGTTATTTGGTCAGATAGTCCAGGCACCACATATCGACATAGTGCTGGTATTGCTCAGGGCAGCTGATCTGCCACATGCCCTCAGTCAATCGCGTCAGTGTCATCATTGGATGTTGGTTGTCATAGGCATCCGTGGCCTTTTCAAACATCTTGCGGTCACGGGGTCGCTTGATGACGGCAGCCAAACCGGGGATGGGCACGCCACGATCAGGATGAATCCCCAAGCGCTTGGCAACCAGCCCATCGTCCAGCTTGCGCAGCAGCTTAATGGGCTTAGTGCCATTGAAGACTAACGGCGGACCCCATTTGTGCGACTCAAGCTTGTTGAGCACAGATGTGTGTGCTCTGAGATACTGGCCCTGACTGTTGTGACACTTCAGATTGACGCAAGCCACCACGTGCTTGATTGAGATGAATGGTAGCATGCCTGGATGCACGTCCAGGTTTCTGAAGTCGTGGCTGTATTGACGTATGGCCGCACAGATGATGGCCTTGTCACCAGCATCCAGCTTGCTGATGTAGGCCACCATGTTGGGATTGTCAGTCATTGATGACCTTCCCATCACAAGCCAAAGCATGCATGACGCAGACGCCGTATTCGTGTGCTGCGTCTGAGTAGGTAAGATCGTGCTTTTCTTGCTCACCGTAGATGACGCTGAACTGGTTTTTGCCAGTTTGGATCAGCGTGATGGGAAACGCCAAATCATTCCGGCTATCACAAAGTTTCCGCATATTCTCCTCCTGTGTGAAGCGTAGCGCTTCCTGCTGCCTGCCATTGCTGACAGGCAGCGAGCAGCGTTACTTCGAGATGACGTTGAGGCCGAAGCGCAAGCCGTTGCCGTTCACACTTGTGAACCCTTCGGTGCTGGCCACGTTCTTGTTTTTGCCCGACTTGGTCATGGGCGCGTTCTCGATGAGCTTCTTGCTGACATCCACCGTGATGATCAGCTTGTCGCCCTTCACTTCGTGCTGCACGTTCAACATAATCTCCTCCTGTGTTAGTGTATCGTGATTGATACACCTTGAGGCAGCCCCAATTAAGGAGCTGCCCTAGCTGTATCAGTTGTCTGGACTGAGTTCAGGGTTATCCTCAAGGATTTCGAACTCGATGTCCGCCAGTGACTCGCCGGCCACAAACCGGCGGATGATGTCCGCCAGTGCCAATTCACCTTCGGCGCCACGTAAACTGATGGGTGCGTTTACGAACAGAAACCCCGACTCAGTTTTGGTGATGTCGAACACCTCGGCGGCCATGTTTGTGCCGTATTCTTCACTGGAGCCTTCCAGGGTGATCTCAAGCCAATTGGCCTTCATCTCAGGGTCGTAGCGGCCGACCTTGTAGCCCAGCCCAGGGAACTGGCCTGAGATGGCCGCCAGCCCCAATGCGCATACGGTGGTGCCACAGTCCACGGCAACCTGAGCCCCTTCCGGCACATAGCCCCAGAAGTTGTAGTCGAACTTGGCGCCGGTTGGATTGTTGGCATTGGCTTCCAGCAAGTCAGCCAGCTTGAGAAGCCGCCTGCGTCCTTGCGGTGGTTGCAGGCATAATCTCCTCCTGTGTTGGTGCAGAATGCACCCTGAGATGGCCCAGTAATGGGCCATCCTAGTTGCACTCAGAAGTCAAAGTCATCCAGGTATTCATCATCGTCAGGCAACTGGCCGAAGATCGCATCACTGTACATGCCAGGGATACCGCCAGCTGCGATCATGGCACGCACAGCCTCTGCGGCTTCTTGCGGGCCGCCGAGACCCACGCCGGTGGGCTCAACTTTGGTATTCGACCAGTGACCGTAGAACAGCCACTGTCTCTCAGTGATATTCAGCCCCAGCCATCGGCCGGCTACACCGTCAAGGTAGACGCCTGTAGCGAGGGCGTCTTTCTTTTTGTCAACGTCGGGGTGGGCCAGATGAAAGGCCCAGCCAGCGATGCAGGCGGTGGTGCCACACTCACCAACGTGGTGAAAATCCTCGCACGTCATCTCGACGCCACCCAGCCACATCACCCAGCCGCGCATGTCGAACTTGGCCGGGTTGACCGTGTCGAGCAGTGCCGCAAGCGCTGTCATATTGTCAACGTTCATTTTCTCCTCCTGTTTGAGGCGTGATGCCCCAGGTGGCGACATCCAATCAAAACCCACGTGCGCAGGAGGATGGCCCACGCGCAGGCCCGATCAAATGTCGCCGCCTAGGGGATCATGAAGGGGAATGGGGCATTGCTGCCCCATTCAAACTGCGTCGTCTATCCACACCTGCGTGGCGGGAACATACCATTTCTGCAGCACGCCCTTTTCAGCAAGCAACTCACGGGCGATGTGAGTGCCTTTGGGGCCGGCAAGATCCAGCAGCAACTTGCGTTTGGCAGGGTCACGGGGCTCAGGGCTCTCATTCAGTTCGTGATACATGCGCTGAGAGTGAACCTGCACGCGCTCTTTGTAGATGACGTAGTAGCCAAGGATGCGCGCCAATGCGGCTCGCTGACCATACCTGACAGGCACAAGCTTTTGCACGCGGCCATCAATAATCTGGATGGTGCCGTGCGCTTGACCACGGATGGCCTCACCAATAGGTGTTGTGCCCACAGGCTGATCCATCCACACCTTGCTCTTTTGGCTGTCGCGGTGTGGCATGTTCGTCAGTGCCTGTTGCCACACACGCTTCCAATAGGCTCTATGCTCAGTAGTCCTTTTCATTTTCTCCTCCTGTGATGCAAGGTGCATCGTGAGGCGGCGCTGCTACACGCCGCCCTGCGATGAGCCCCCTCAAGCCCTGATGACGATTACCATGAACCGCTGTCCTTCAGTGGTTTCAATTGAAACTACGTTTTCATCACCCTCATCGTGGTGATGCGTAGCAGTGAGCGTGAGAATGTTGGACGCGCCCTCACTCAGGTCTTCGCTGAGTTTTGAGGCCAGGAACGTAGCAATCGACTTGGTATTCATTTCATCCTCCTGTTGCTGCACATTGCAGCGGTGGTGGCATAGACTGTCACCGTGGCCGGGATCCAGCACTAAGCTTTCGTCCCCGGAACCTAGTGATGTGTGTATGCCACCGCCGCAACAATATGGGAATGAGGGTGGGGTTCAACGCCTAAGCTTGCGCCTAGGCCCCGTTGCCCACCCTCACCCATTTCAGGAGGAGGAGATAGTACGTAGGCTTTGCTGCGGCAATGCACGGGGTATAGCCGCTATTTAATCGTTTGTGCTTAACCCTTAGCAGGATATTTAGCCGGTGAGGTCAGCTGGATGCGTGGTGGCTCACAGCGAATTGAAGTGTGTTGTGTGGTCAAGCCGTGAGGTGTACCTGACTTCGCTCACATTCAGTGATGCCCGAGTACACTCAATTGCCCTTGCGGGTTTGGCCGGTGGTGTGGAACCCAGCGGGATTTTACGTACGGGTCATGTGAATGAAAGTGCGATCGCAGCTGACATGTACCAGCAAACGCAGCGACTCATGGCCGCGCATTGCAATGCCCCGCCAAGCCCCACAAATGGCCGCCCATGCGTTTTCAGGGCATGGGGGCTACCTGGGTAGCCTGACAAGGCAAAATCAGCAACAAATGCCTACGTGGCCCGTGCCGTGGTTTGAGCACGGCCGCTAGGGTGCGTGAGATACCTTGCCATCCGGTTGCCGCTGGTACCGCCTTGGCCACCTTGCTACTGCCCTACAGCAACCTAGCAAGTTGTCACTGGCCTAATCAGTTACCGCAGCGGGCTTGAAGTGTGCCCATTACACGGCGCATCAGTGATCACGTATTCTTTTGTTGCAGCCCAATGCCACGCAGCACGGCTAGGGGGCCTATTAGCTTACAAGCCGCCTTGCCAACCCCACTACGCGAACACAATAGCCATGTGGGGGCAAAGCACGCCCAACATGCAACCAAGCCATGGCTAAAACGAAATCACAAGCGCTAAGTTGGAGGTGTTGATAACTTGCGCCGGGATGAGCGCTTCCGCTTCAAGCGATTGCGGTGACGTATCATTTTGTTTTGTTGTTTTATTTCGTCGCGCGTGAATAGATTGGATGAATGTAACTCCAGATCACTGATGTGCTCAGGGGGCACGGGGATCAGCTTCTCAAGCTTATTCTTCATGGGTTGCACCATTTAGTGGCGGCTCGCATATTCGTGTTCAAGGATAGCCTTTAGCGGCCGGACAATGTCGTCCACGCCCTTGAGTGCCGCATCGTAAGTAGATGCTCTTTCGGTGATGGACCCCGCCAGCCAGATTACGATGAAGTCACGCACTTCGCGCCCGGTGAAGTCTTTCAGCAGCTGGTCCAGCTCTTGCGCCGCGATTACTTTCTTGTCCATAAAGATCATTCCTCAATAATTGAGCCATCCGGTAAGATCAAGAACACAGGGCGAGCAAGACTGCGCGCGAACCTGATAGTGGACCAGGTCCCGCTCCTTAATTGCTCCTGAGATGAGTGAGGACAAGCGATCAAGCATGAGGTGGACCGCACGATCACAACGTTGCGCACCAAGTAGGGCATTGCGTGAAAGACCTTCACGGCGCCAGCACAGAATGCTCGCTTCCTGGGATCAGCAGGGGGATGGATGAATATTGAGAAGCCAAGGGCAAGGGCAATTGAGTGAGCGGAAGCATCGGCGCCAATGCAGTCACCGTGATGCAGTTCCCCGGTACAGCCAGCGAGCAGTGATCTCAGAGATCTCAATTGCTTTGAAGACGCGCCGCCACGGCCGCCGGTGAACCCAATGGTGAGCGAAGCATTCGTGGTAGTCGGTGCCATCAAAGACCTCATACCAGACGGGTGAGCGTTGGGGTCGCCATGTCAGCACCTTGTGAACATTAACAGTCAAGGAGCATGATCCCTGTAGGGCTTCCAGGTCAGGTAGGTTTTGCGCGTGGTGTAGCCGCAGTTCAGGCACTTGACAACGTAGACCCCATCCAGTTCCAGGTAGCGCAGGGAGCAGTGGCGGTTCAGCAAAAGGCGCCATAGGCAGTAGATGTAGGCTTTCAAGGCAGAAGGTCCTTGCGTTGCAGGAAGCCTGGTTTCCAGCGGGAAGGGCGGCGCCATGCAAGGGTCCAGCCATGGGCGAAGTATTTGAAGGCAAAAAAGCCAAGGCAAAGGGCGATCGGTCCGCCGAGAGAGGACCATATTAGTGAGAAGATCCAGTTCTGCATGGACCGGTCACGGACCCAGTAGTCGTATTCTGTGCGCAAATAGGCATTGCAGAAGCCAGCGGAGGCCAAGGCACAGATGATCCATAGGGTGATGATGGTGCTCATGAGTGGGGACGCCGTGACTTAACGGGACCAATGCGCTTGACGCTGATGCTTGAACGGTCCAGTTCATACATTGGCTTGGTATGATCCACTGTCCAGGATGCGGACATGTGTCCTGCGTAAAGCGCTTCGGCAACATAGGTACGAGCATCACTTACGGATGCATCAGCAGGCAGGTTGAAGGACACTTCAAAGCGGACACGTTTTTTTGATGTCTTCATGGGCAACGGCCATTTTGCTTTGTGGTGTTGTAGAGCATGCGTAACAGGCACCACAAATATTGTGAGCTCTATCAGCTATACGCAGGCTTGACGTTGAAGTGGGGGTGTCCCAGTCTCAGTTCCCAGCAGGATAGATATTAACGAGCAGCAAGGCGCTTAATGCCCCTAGACACCCCCAATACCCCCAGAAGCTCCTGTAATCAGGGTTGATCGCCCCCAGAAGCGACGTCCCCGCCTGACCCACATAAGTCTGCCAGCTATTTGTATTCTTCGTCCAATGTGGATGAGCAGGGCATTTGACATTGGCTGATCGGCACCCCTGTCTTGTTCTTCATATGATTGCTCCCCCTTGACTTTGGTGGTTTATGTTGGTAGCTTTCGCTGAGTCGCATAGACGCGAGCGAAAGGCTGCTCCTGCTCTTCACCTTATTTGTCTTCGTCGTGCTGGATGAGCCTTCGCTGGATGAGCGTCGAACTAGGTGGATGAGCCATCGAGCCAAAGCTCGTCTTCCCTGTAAGATTAGTCTTCTTCGGCCAAAAATAAAGACAAAAAAACAGCCGCCCGAGGCGCGAGCCCCGAGCGGCTACGATCAAATGTGGATCAGGGCAACGAACAGGAGCATGCCCGCGAGCCACGTGAGAGTGTATTCATTGAAAACGTACCGCATGATCGGCCCCCAAGTGAAGTGAAGGCCCGCATTTGCGCGGGCCGTTGCCGTGTCAGGCGTTCACTTGGTCAGGCTGCACTTCAGTGACAGGCGGCGTCACCACTTCACCGCCGCCATGGCCCCGGTCAAGCGTGTCAGGCTTCACCTTGGCCTTGCGCGGCTTGCTGGTGCGCTTGGCCTTGGCCGGCTTGGCCGCGTTAGTGTCACCACTCACGGCCGCCTTGTCAGCAGCCTTGGCCGTGCCCGCAACGCGCTTGGCACCCTTGGGCGTGAGCGTGATTTTGTACACGGCATGCCCAAGCTCATTGGGCGGCACCGCTTCACGCTTCACGTGGCCGTCACTGATCAAGCCGCGCATGCGGTTGAGTTGAGGTGCGCCGCACGCCATCACAATTTGCGCACCACTCACGCCGCAGTCACGCAGCGCCATGGCATTGGCCAGCGCCTGCTTGCCGGGCCGTAGCCCCAACCCGTGCACGGTGGCCAGCATGTCAGCCGTGGGCTTTGGGCCTAGCTGCTTTGCCTGCCATGCCTTGAACGTGTTGGTGTACCAGCCAGCGTGGTCAATAGTTTGCTTGGTCATTGTAGTTACCTCAGTTTGCGCCGGGCTCATGAAGCCCGCCCGGCATAGGCTTAACCTTGCCCGTAACCGCCACCGTTCAAAGTGGCCACCGTGTGGGGCAGGCGGGCCATGTATCAAGTCAGCACGCACTCACTACAATAATGAACCACACAGTAAACGCAACAACTAAAATGAAAACAACTATGCGTCTCCGTTTAGTCAGCTATGCGGAGACGCAGGGGCTAAAGGAGAGTGACATGGCATAGCCCTTGCCCTGCTCTCATGTGGTAGAGGAGCAACAGTGTTGCTCTCACGTCACTGTTGCTCCCCTGCTACGTGGCACGGGCAGGACACTGTGGCAGAGCAAGGACACGGTTACGGTAACCGTTACGTTACCTGGGATGACGGGATGAATAAATGGTCCCCCTCCCCCCTCGAGCTCGAGCGACACCACCTTAGATTGCTGAGCAAAAATCTAGCTATTTATCCTTTGGATATTGTAGTAATAGCGTGCTGCTGGGCTTCAATCAGTACCTGCACAAGCAGATCCCGCTCCTCAACCGTCAGTGCTGGATGTATTTTAGGTACTGTGTAGCCCCAACGCATGCCCGGCTTTGCTTTTGCAAGCTTCTCAGCGAGTATCTTGAGATCATTCATTTTTGCACCTTTGGAATAATTAGTCTGCCCCATACCCACATGCTGGGCGGTTCACCCATGCTGGTATTGATGCTGCAGTGTTCCCGATCCTGTGGAGCAAGAAGGTGTGGGCGTCTGATCTCATAACACAGCAATTCAAACAGCTGCTTGTTGATGCGCTTGGGGTGTATGTGGTTGTTGTACAGTGTCCTTGGCTTGCGGCTGACTTCAGCTTTGATCGCTTCAATCAGGATCTTTGCTGCTACGTTCATCTGCCCGCCCTTTGTGGCGCCTGAAAATACACCCTGACGCCGTAGGCATAGACGTAGACCGGCCCATCCAGGTCATAGGTGACCCACACCTGCGGGTCATGCAGGCCGTCACGCACCGCGCCCAGCAGCATTGAGAACAGCTCGGGGGCAATATACAGCTCCCTGGTTGTCTGCGTGCTGGCTTTTGCCTTGCATGCTTCCAGCAACACCCTGATCCCCACACTCATTTATGCGTGACCTTGGTGCCGTAAAGAAACACATGCCTCGGCCTGCCTTGGTACGCCTCGTCGCTTACCCACACCCCCGTGCCTAAGGGATTGTTGCTGTGCTCGGCTTTCAACTCCCTGACCAGCAGATCAAACAGCTGCGGGTCCAGTTTCAGCGTGCCGCCGTTGCACCCTGGCCTGACCTTCAGCGATTCGAGCAATATTTTGATCGCTACGTTCATGTAACTAATCTCGTGTAGTGATAGTTCGTGCTTTGCCCGCTCACCTTGACGGCCAGTGTTTGGCTGTTGGGGGCATAGTACACGCCGGAAAGGTCGGTTTGAGTATATGGAGCGTTGCTTGTGAGATCCTTGGGGTAATCGGGCAAGTACAAGAGCAGATCAGGGTGCACCTTCAATTTATCGGGCCTGTTGTGCTTGATCAGTTCCACTATTATTCTGATTGCAATGTTCATTTCTCTACCCTGACGCCCAGGATCGTGACGTGATCCTCACCTATTGACTCCGTCTTGAAGTATTGCTTGGCTTCCCGTTGCAGCAGCGGCATGTAGGCTTTGCTGAGCTTGAGCACTTTTTCGTTGGGGTGCTTCAGGATAAAGTCAAGCACGATTCCCAGCACCCCGGTGTACTTTTGCGGGCGCCACGTTTTCACGATCATAGCTTGAAGCCCAATTGCCTTGCCGCCTTCAGATGCAGTTCCTTGCGTTGCTTTTCCGTGAGCTTGAGAGTGTCTGCTACCAGCTCCACCCATTGTGCTGAGGGGCGCTTGTTGCCCCTCAGCACTTGGCTCACGTAGCTGGGTGACTGGTTGATGCTGGCCGCCAGCTCGTTTTGCTGCACGCCCTGCTTTGACAAGGCGTGCTCAATTACCGTTCCCAGCTCCGTGCGCTGCTTTTTCATAGCTTGAGATCGTCCACTGCTGCGGTACGGGGCCGTTTGGCGCCCGGTTTCACCTGCGGGCCTTGTGCCGGCTTTGCCGTGGCCGCTGGTGCGGTTTTGCTGTAGGGGGCTGGCCCCTTCAGGGCTGGGTCAAACACGTCACCAGCGGCCCGCTTTTCAAGGCTGCTGATGCTCATGTTGGCGGTGACGCCTGAAGCATACATGGCGGTGGCACGCGCCCGGCCTTTGAAAGCCGATTGAGTGGCTGCGCTGTCCAGCGAGTCGTAAGTCATGGTGCCGGCCACGCTGATGCCCATTTTGGCACCCTGCTCGTAGGCATCAATGCTGGCGCCCATGAAGTTGAACTGCCAGCCCAGCGCTGATTTCTCCTTGATCAAGGCATTCAGGTCATCCCAGGTGTACTGGGTTGAACTGTTTTCCATGCCGTCGGTCTGGATGCAGATCACCACCTGGGTGCCTTGTTCACCGTTGAGCTTGTCGCTTACCGCCCTGATCGTTTTGTAGGCGGCATCAATCAGCGGGGTGGCGGCGCGTGGTTGGTAGTTGTGCTTGTCCAGCCGGGGCGCGTCCCTGGGGACCAATCTGACACACACCTTGTCCAACCCCAGGCTGTCAAACTGCACCAGCGTGAAGTCGGTGTCAGGCGCGTCATTCAGGCCGTCAAGGTAGGCATTGAATGCCCCCATGGTGTCATCCTTGATGCTTTCCATGGAGCCGGTGCGGTCAAGCAGGAACGTAACTGAGGTTTTAGGCATGGGACTTCCTTTCAACTGGTTATGAGCCAGTTGGTTAATAAACCAATTAGGTTAATTTGTCAAATGTTGAAATTACTCAGGCTCAACCAGTACGCCTAGAATGCGCAAGCTTGGCTGTGTATCGCCGTGATAGGATATTCGTTGAATTGCCTGTAATTTAGATTGGAGTTTCCTGTACAGTGCGGGCGACACCTTTATCTTGTTAGGGTAGCCTTCGGCCGCGATCCTGCCCGCCAAGCGGCCAATAATATCGTTGCGCGGTATCTTTTGTGGGCGCCATGTGAGATTATGTCGAGACATAGGGCACCATTGGAATGTGCGGGAGACTGCGGTTGCTCTTTAGATAGGCGTCCATCAAGACATTCAAGTGTTGGAATTGCCTGGACTGATCTTTGATGGCATTCGCTATGAGATACGAATTGTCTATGGGTGTGGGCATTAGGGTTGGATCGGGGCGTATCCTACGTATGAAATCGTCAGGCTTCTCCAAGATCTGCAAGGTCTCTCCATTGACAAAGCGCAACATGGTGATGCCGTCAACACGTTGCCACAGCTTGGTGACGTGCTCAGGGTTGATCCAGACTTCCTGTGCTGCACCTGGGCTGGTGACTTTGATCATGGTACCCATCTCCCATTTATGTTAATTTTAAACCCTGATTGGATGTACGTCCCGCCACACGTTCCGCACTTGGGTTCGGCCAGTGATATTCCAATTCTTGGTGTTGGTTCCAGATTGAAGAAGTGAAAATTGCTTGTGTTGACGGCAGAGTTTCCATACAGGGGAGAAACGACCTCGCCCACGGCGTGGCCATTGACACATCTGAGTACGTCACCTGGGCGGGCAAAGGGCGTTGCGCCCTTTTTGTGGCATGGGCGCCACCCCAGGTTAATTGAATGGTCTCCTGTGGTCATGGCTTTGGCGCCTCAATCAGGTCCAGCGGCTTGAGTGGCGTCTCGCTTTGCTTGCGCGGATCGAATATCTGAGACACGAACTCACGATACCCGTGGAGCTTTTCTGCACAACTGTGATTGATTGATGCCAGCCGCCGTGCCGTGACCTCCCATTCCTCAGCCCGTATCTGGAACTGCGTGGACGTGTCGAACCAAGCAGTGGTGTTTTCATGGATCATGCTGACACGCAAATGGTAATCAACGATCACCACTGCCTGGGCAAGGATCACTGCTGCGGCGGCTGGCAGGAGATAGGTTTTGATGCGTTCCCATTTCACGGCTCAAACTCCTTCTCGAGGCACTTCAGGCGTGGCAATGATGGTTGTTGCCTGGGCTGTTTGGGGTACTGCTGCCGTCGTGCAGTTGAAGTGCTGACTGTTCCAATGGATTTGAACACTCTGCCACTATCAGGATCGGGTGCTGTGCTCAGGCCCGTATGCGGGCCTGACAGGATGTACACAGTGCGGTAGCTACGCCCTGAGATGTCAATGCGTAGCCTGCCCTGCCGCGCCAGGGCGGTCAGCTGGGACGAGTTGATGCGCCCATTGTCAGGGCAGCGCCATTTGTGCAGGGCCGTTTCAACAATCAGGTTGAAGGTGTCCTCAAGTGACTGCCGGCTGTGCGTTGTCATCTGATTTTGGCTCCTCTTTGGGCGCTTCTTCAGTTGTGGCCGCCTCAGGCTTGGATGGATCAGTGATGTCTGCGCATTGCTCTGCCAATTTGGCAAAGCTGGTGCGTGTCAGTTCAGCAACCTTTCTGGATTTCTCCAGACGATCAAGGTAATCTTGCCGCACCTCCATGATCAGATTGCGGATTGTCTGACCCAGCGCTTCAGTTTCGCGCATGTCAGCTCTGAGGGCCTCCAGCTTGTCATCAATCTCCTTGAGCGGCAATGCCCCAAACTTCTCCACGGTTTGAATGGCACGCTCCACCTCACGGGCAGGGTTGGGGGCAAATTCACTTACTGGGCGTCCCATTGGGGGATCCTTTCTGAGGGCTTCAGCAAAACCTTGATCAAGATCCATGGGCTCAACCCTGGGGTTGGGCACGCCGAGTCTTCGGTGCAAGACGGTCATGACGGACATGTTGGGGTACTCCTGGGTTTGTGACAGAAACGCGGGCACTATGCCGGCGGTGATTTCAATGTCAACGAAATAATACGTTCGCGCTCAGCGAAGCCTTGCATGGCGACTGCCACTGGCCCAGGTATGGGCACTAAGCCTGAAATGTATCGTGAGACACTTGAAGGGTCGGTCCTGAGCGCTTCGGCGCATTTGGTTTGCCAGCCGCGCTCAGGACCGAACAGTTTCAATGCCAACTGACGGAATTCTTCAGCGGTCATTTTTGGGCGGCATACTCGTTTGAGAGGGAACGGGCAAGCAACGCTAGATGTATAATACCCAGTGCTGTTGCTTCAGCTCCCTCATCTTGTGCCTTGCGGGCCGCCGCCTGCATCTTGGTAGCTACACGGTGCCAGACCTGAGCATGCTGGGAAGCGGTCATGCGTCATTTCTTTCGTACTCGTTGATGAACTTCAGCACAGCCTCGCTGAAGCCGTCAATGTGGACCCAACGCTGGTAGCCCACACCACGCTGCGCGGACGCAACGTTTATCATGTAAGCATATGCGCCGCTCAGCGGATCCTGTAGCCGGTTAACCCGACCCTGGATACGGTAGCCAAACTGCACGCCAGGGCCAGCTGCCTGCTCGTCGGTTATGACGATGATGCGGTCGTACTTGACGGTGGCATTGACTTGGGCCACGGCGTCGAACAGCTGCGTGCCGTTGTGCCGCTGGCTGCGCTTGATGGCGTCAACGCCTGCCATGCCCCGGCGCGGCGGCACCTCCACTAAGCTATCCGAGAAGGTGAACAGCCTGAGATCACCATTGATGATGGAGCCCAGGGCGGCAGCCGCGTCCATGCGGCTCATGTCGGACTTGCCTGACAGCTTGGCCTCCATGGAGCTGGACACGTCAACCAGCACGGCGGACTTGCCCGGCAGCACCGGCATTTCACCAATGGCTTCAGACAGCGCCTGATCAATGGCCGGCTCCAGTTGTGGCGCCGCACGGGCCGCCGCAATGTAGCGGAACGGCAGCACACGTTGTGCGCCACCCTTGCGGGCAACAATGGCGTTGCGCACAAGGTCAACGTCACAGCCGGCACCGATCATGTTGCGCAGGTTGCGCAGCAAGGCCAAGTAGCCGAGCTTGCCGTCACGGATCAGCCGCTCAAACGTCTCCTTTTTGTCGGCGCCGCCTGAGAGGCCAACCTCCCACGTGTCAGGTGAAGTCAACTTGTTGTTGACCAGTGCCTTCCACAGTTTGGCCTGCGTCTTGTCCTTGGGCTTGGCGTGCACAAGGAACAGGGCATCACGTAGCCGCACCGCACCGTCACGGTCGTACTTGGCCAGCTGATACTCGTCGAACTTGGTGAAGGCACGCGCCAAGCCCTTTTTCATTTGGGCTGACAACGTTGGCTTGATCTTGTCAGGGGTGACCTTATTGATCTTGGCGTGAATGGCCAGCAGTTCGGTTAGCTCGTCAGCACGCTGTACCACACGGGCAATGGTGTCGGCGACTGCCGTGCCCTTGCCGGACTTGGTCATGATGGACACAAGGAGCAGCGGAACGTGTCGCAGGTTGCCCCGCTCACGTGCCTCAACGGCAATCTTGGCTACCGTCTGGCCCGGCAGCTGGCTGGCGAGCTTCATGATGCGGGTAGCAATCTCCTCGCCTTCCTCATAGAATTCATTTTCCCAGAGGAAGCAGGACATCACAGAGCGGCGCAAAGCCTGTTCAGCCGACATGGCTGCGGCTGGGGCGCCTTCATGGGTGAAGCCGTGATTGATTGTCTTTTTGACGTTCTTGCGCATGGTCACCTCCTGTTAGGGTGCCCATAGCGGCAGTGAGGTACAGGCGAACGCGGCTATGCCCTACCAATCGGGCACTGCTCAGGCGAACCTGAACAGTTGGGGTCGAACCAACGAAGTAACCGCCTTCTACGCCATCACGGCCGCTATGAGCACCAGTTAGGCCCATGGCAGACACCCAAGCAATGCGGGTACCGGGAACAGACGGCCACGGTACGTAGGCGCTCTACCACTGAGCTACCGGCAAGTTGCCCTGCCGAGTGGGATTCGAACCCACGACCTCCCGCTTACAAGGCGAAGTATCCGTGATCTACGCCACGGTACCCGCACTGCTAGGTGCCTGGGAACAAACGTGTGCAGCATCTCTACGTTCGATGCGAAGTAGCTGCTCACTACGCCACAGGCGGCGCAACTCATAAAATAGCTTTGTGCATAATGCAACAAGTATTTAAGATGGATGAATTTGCTAGTTGCGTCAGAATCTTGACACCTAAAAGACGATGCTATACCCATCCTACCCCAGCAGACATACGGAGCCCCTGCATGCCATGGATCTGCGCCATGACGAAGCCCAATTCTGAGGCCATTGCCGCGCAGAACCTGATGCGGCAGGGGTACGAGCCCTATTACCCACGCTGCTTGCAAACCAACAAGAAGCACCCCAGCCAAGCCCCTTCAGTAGTGCCTTTGTTCCCACGATACATTTTCATACTGGTTTTTGGTACGTGGTACCCCATCAGGAGCACACGCGGGATCACTCGCCCGTTGATGGGTGAGAATGGGCCTCAGGTCATTCCAGAACATGAAATTGTGAATTTGCGTAGTCGTGAGGACAAAAGGGGGTTGATCCAACTAGATTCTAAATCGAATTTCACTTCAGGGGATCGAGTGAAAGCATCAAGCGGCCCGTTTGAGGGTCAGCTGATGGTCTATGAGGAAATGACGGCTCGCGAACGCTGTCGGGTGCTGGCCAACTGGCTGGGGCAGAAGGTTCGAGTTGAGATTGACGAAAAAGCTCTCGTTGCAGCGTAAATGTGTTGGGTTTGTTTGAGCGCAGCTGGGTAGCCTGAGGGGTTGCCGGCTGCGGTAGCGTTTCTGGAGGGGTTTATGTCAGAGGGCAATGGGTTCGTTACCGGACGGGTCAAGTGGTTCAATGATGAAAAGGGCTATGGCTTTATTGCATTGCCCGGTGGTGGCGTGGACATTTTCGTCCACGTGAACCAACTCAAGAGATCCAATATCATGCGCCCTTTGCTTGAGGGTGAGAAAGTTCGCTTCGTCACTGCCAAAGGCCCCAAGGGGTCTTTTGCCACTGATGTGAGTCTTGTTACTGAGGCATAAGGAGTGCTGCCATGCTTTGGACGCCTGCTGGACCTACCGTTACGGCGGTAGCTGCTACTGCTACCCGGTTTGTTCCCACTACGACCAGTAACGTTGGGGGGATTGCCAGGGTCTCAAATACTGGCACTGTTTTGGCCACCTTTTCATTGGGTGGTAGTTCTATTGCGAACAATGCTGTCATTCCATTGACTGGTGGACAGGATTTATTTATCGGATTTGGTCAGGCTGATACACACATCAACGCCAGTTCAACTGACATTCGAATTACTCCTGGTGTAGGCGTAGTGTGATGCCTTTTCCAGGGCTCACTGAGATTGCAACGACCACCCTCCGTAACAGGAGCACCAAAATGCCGTCGAAATCACCCAAGCAAGCCAAAACCATGTCGGCCATTGCCCATGGCTGGAAGCCAACTGGCGAAGCGGCCGGCATCCCAGTCAAGGTGGCGAAGGAGTTTCACATGGCTGACGCGGGCAAGAAGTACGGCGCCAAAAAGGGTTATGACCGCAGCAGCCACCAGCCTGGGAACCCAGGCTTCAACCGTGAGGGCAAGCCTGCGCCCGCTCCCTACAATGCAGGGGCACATGCTGCTCAACCTAAAGGCCATTCAATCGGAAATGCTCCCGAGATGGCACGTCACACCAAGAACCAAACGTTTGCTCAGGAAGTTGCTGAGCACCAAGGCAACCAACAGAAAGGATCAGCCATGGGACACGATCGCGGCAAGGTAGGCAACATTGACGCCAAGCACGGCAGCGCCCTCATTGAGGATTGCGGTGAGGGGCACGCCCAACAGCCTCAGGGGCACTCTATAGGCGCCGGCAAGAGCACGGCGCGCATGATCACTGGGCACGGCTTTGGGCACGCAGCGCCCAACCGTAGTGGCGCCTTGCGCAATAGTGGGCACCCAGGGGCGCACCGCATAGGCAAGCGCTGATGCCAAAGAGTAAAGGCTTTTACAGCCAAACGCCCAAGGCTTCCAGCAAAAAGATAGCTGGAGGCGCTCCAATGGGCAGTGTGAAGTCGGGGCCAGCGTCAACTATGCTTGTGCCGCAGAAGCCGGCTGTCATGCACGGTGTTGGTGCCCAAGCCCAGCTGTTTCGCAAAGCTTCAGTGCCGGGCGCACAGAAGTATGGGTTTGTGGGGAAGCGCAACATGAAGATGTCAGGCAACCCAAGTGCCCATCGTATCGGTTCGCGCAGCAAATGAGCGACGACAAGAAGACCAAGGCTGAGGTGAACTACAGTGAGGGCATGCCTAAGAGTCATTGCGGCCCCGTGTCGCTGTGGCCCGGCGGTGACTGCAAGCACTACGTACGCCCCAATGCCTGCAAACTTGTGTTGGGCACAATCAGTGCTCGTTACTGGTGTGAACTGTTCTCTAGAAAGCCTTCTCAGTGAAGAAGTTGAAATTCAGGAGCGGTATTATTGGCAATCCTATATTTTATCTGGGCATACAAAATAGGCAGGTGGGGCCATCCCCCGGTCTTGAGTTCCCCAAAGGCAACAAGCTTGCTGCTGCTGAGAACCTGACACCCAAGGCGCACAGTAGGCGCATGAGGGCACTGTTCAAGGGATGGGTGACCAAGGCTCGCATTCGTAAAGGTGAGAAAGTCATGACGTTCAGGCATAAGAGGAAAGCACGTAAGCGCAAGCGTTTGCGTCTTAAGGAAACGATTGCCAAAGAAATGCGTGACATTCAGGAATTTGCGCGGAAGCGCGCCATTCCTGCCATGCAGAAGGTTGACGAGATAATCGCCAATTCTCTCAATGAGACGACGGTTTTGCAGGCTGTGCAGATCTTGATGGAGCGCGGCTATGGCAAAGCCAGCCAGACTAATATCAACGCAAATGTGAGTGGTGATGGCAAAGCGACAGAGATTGGTGCTAAAGAGCTCAATGACCGAATTGCAAAGGCACTACAGCGAGTTGAGGAGCTTAGCCGAGGAAAGAAACAAGCGCCTCCGCGCCCGCAGCGATCTGTTGACCTACGCAAGCTCGATCGAGATCCCAACAGCACCCCACTCAACTGATGACGACGACGAGCGTGAGAAGTTCATCCCCATCAAGGGAAATTTCGGCGCCCATCACTTGTTGTGGCTCGACTGCCTTCAAAAGGTGGAAGATGGTGAGATCAAGCGGCTACTCGGCCTCATGCCCCCCGGCAGTGCTAAGTCCGTGTATACCTCAGTGGTCTTTCCAACTCATTTTCTTGGGCGCTTCCCCAAAAAGTCTGTCATTGTTGCGAGCTACGGAAGTGAGTTGCCCCGTAAATTCGGTCGTCGCGCCCGCTCCGTTGTTGAGCAGCCCATTTACAAGCGCATCTTTGACTGTACCTTGTCTGAGGAATCGGCCGCTGTCGACGAGTGGGCGCTGACCAACGGCAGTGAATGGATGGCACGCGGCATCTTGACCGGCATTACCGGCAACCGTGTTGATGGGGTGATCTGGGACGACCTGATCAAGGGACGTGAGCAAGCTGACTCTGAGCAGATCAGGAACAAAACATGGGATGCATACTTTGACGACCTGCTTACCCGCAAGAAACCTCAGGCGTGGGAGATTGGGATCAATACACGTTGGCATGAGGACGACCCGCCTGGGCGCATACTACCTCCAAAATACAACGGTGAGTCTGGTTGGATCAAAGGGCAGGACGGCAATGACTGGTACGTGGTCTGCCTACCTGCTGAATGTGAACGTGAGGATGATCTACTTGGCCGCAAGGTAGGTGATATTCTGTGGCCTGAGTGGTTCACGCCTGAGTTCTTTGCCCCCTATAAGCGCAAGGTCCGTACGTGGAACGCGCTGTATCAACAGCGCCCAGCACCTGAAAGCGGTGATTTCTTTCAGGCAGACTGGCTGAAGCCCTACACCCGGCCCGGTGATGCACCAACGCCTACCGAGATGCCAAAGCGGGAAACGCTCAACATCTATGGCGCCAGTGACTATGCGGTGACTGATGGGGGTGGTGACTACACCGTTCACTTGGTCGTGGGGGTTGACCCGCAAAGCCGCATTTTTCTTCTTGATCTATGGCGTAAGCAGGCTTCCTCTGATAAGTGGGTGGAAGCTATGTGCGACATGGTTGAGAAGTGGAAGCCCCTGGGGTGGGCTGAGGAGGCGGGGCAAATCAAGAAGGGCGTGGGACCCTTCCTGGAAAAGCGGCTGCGCGAGCGCAAGCTTTACATTGTCCGTGCGCAGTTCCCCGCCACTACCAACAAGGCAATTAGGGCACAGTCAATACGTGGCCGCATGGGCATGGATGGCTTGTATGTGCCAATTGGCGCGCCTTGGTACCCTGATTTCAAGTCCGAGCTGATGACCTTCCCAGCTGGGCGCACTGACGACCAGGTGGACTCGATAGGTCTCATAGGTCAGGTGCTGGACAAGATGATCTCAGGATCCACGCCTGGGCCTGAAAAGGAAAAGCCCAAGGTGCTGTCGACCGATCCGGCCCTGTGTACCGTGACTTTGACGGACCTTTTTGAGGCCAACGAGCGCCGTAGCCGCAAGGGCTACGCTAGGATACACTGATGGCCATTGAACTTGACGAACTAGCTGGGCCTGAGGGCGGTACTGAGGGCTCCCGCTTGGCCATGCATTGGAAGGATCAAATCAATACCATCAAGGACAGTCCTGATCACAAGTCTTGGGTCAAACGTGGCGAGAAAATTGAGAAGCGCTACCGTGACGAGCGCAACCGCACTGACGAGGACTACAATCAGCGGCGCTATAATGCGTTGTGGTCCAATGTTGAGATCCTGAAGCCTGCCTTGTACGGCAAGATGCCGTTGCCGGTGGTGGAGCGTCGTTTCAAGGACAAGGACCCGGTGGCGCGTGGTGCCTCACAGATCCTTGAGCGCGGGCTGCGCAATGAGATTGAGATCTGTGGCTTTGACGATGCACTCTCCCAAGCTGTCACCGATTACCTGTTGCCGGGGCGCGGTTCGGTGTGGGTGCGGTATGAGCCTGAGATCGAGCAAAGCGTGTCGCTGCCGCCTGAGCCGCAGACCGACATGCGTGACGCGCAGGGTGAGATATCAAAGTCAGTCACCACCCCGGCGGGCCGCAAAAAGCTTCTGTTGAACCCACAGGAATCAGATCAGGATCTGTCGCCTGAGGGTGAGGATCTGTCTGAGCAGAAGCTGCAAGACACTGGTGACAGAATTGTCCGCGAGTCCACACCAGTTGATTATGTGCCTTGGCCTGACTTTTTCACGTTCCCGGTGCGTGCCCGTGTGTGGGCCGAGGTCACGGCGGTGGGCAAGCGTGTGTATATGAGCCGTGATCAGGCGATCCGTCGCTTTGGCAAGAAAATTGGCAAGGCGTTGCCATTGCGCCGTGACGACCGTGGTGAGAAGGGTAACAGCCCGGTTGCCCAGCCTACTGACGAGGACAAGTGCCAGATCTTTGAGATCTGGTCCAAGTCTGACGAAACCGTGTACTGGGTGGCTGAGGGCTATGACTACCTTTGTGATCGCAAGGACGACCCGCTCAAGATCGCAGGTTTTTATCCGTGCCCCCGGCCGCTTTACGCCAACGCTACCAACAACACCCTGATCCCGGTCCCTGACTATATTCAATATCAGGATCAGGCAGTGCAGATTGACGAACTCAGCCAGCGCATCGCCATGCTGACCAAGGCATGCAAGATGGCTGGTGTCTACAATGCAGCTGCCAAGGACATTCAGCGGCTGTTCAATGAGTCGGTTGAGAACGAATTGTTGCCGGTTGATGACTGGGCTGCCTTTGCCGGTGAGAAGGGTGGCGTCGAAGGCAACATGAGCTTGCTGCCGGTCAAGGATATCATTGGCATCATCAACGAGCTGATGACGTGCAAGCAGCAGCAGATTGAGGAAATGGACCGGCTGACTGGTATCAACGACATCATGCGTGGCACATCTGATGCGCGTGAAACGCTGGGTGGTGTGCGCTTGAAATCCAACAATACCGGCACCCGTTTGCAACACCGTCAGAACGATGTGGCACGGTTTGCGCGCGATACGTTGTGTATCATAGCAGATATCATGTGCCAGCATTTCACGGCTCAATCCTTGATTGAGGTTTCCGGTGCCCTCTACGCCGAAGGGCTTGGCCCCGACGACATGCCGCCACTGAGCGCACTGCAGCCCCCGCAGCAAGCCCTGCCGCCGCCTCAGGGACAGTTGCCTAAGCCACAGGCCCCGCCACCTATGCCGGCCGCCCCGCCTGCTATGGGCGCCATGCCGGGAGGGCTCAGATAATGCCCCCAATGATGCCCCCAGGTGGGCCAATGGCCCCTAATGTGTTGCCTTTCAGGTCCCCCGGCCCTATGCCCCCGCCGCAAATGCCCCCAGGCGCCCCTCAGCCGCTCAATGGTGAGGTCTTGCCGCCGGCTGACCCTCAGGTAGCCGAAAAAATCAAGGCCATCACACGCATTGCCAGTGGCATTGAGCTATTGCGCAATGAACGGCTGCGTGGATTTCGTGTAGATATTGAGGTGGATTCCACGATTTACGGCGATTTGTCCGAGGAAAAATCTGAACGTAACGAATTCGTGGTTGCGACCACGTCATTTCTGGAAAAGGCAATGACGTTGGGTGCGCAAATGCCTGAAGCTATCCCGCTTTTGGGCAGGTTGCTCAAGTTTGGCGTGCGCGGGCACAAGATTGGCCGCGATCTTGAGGCCGCCATTGAGGAATTCTCTGAAGAGGCTGCCGTCAAGGCCAAGGAGAGGCTGCAACAGCAGGCGGCGCAGCCAAGTCCTGAGCAAATGAAGGCTCAAATCGAGAAAATGAAGGCCGATTCGCAGGTTGCCAAGGATCAGGCCTCAATTGAGTCCCTGAAAGTCAAGACTCAGGCTGACGCACAGAAGAACACCATTGACATTCAGTCGGCGCAGTTTGACCAGCAGACGGCCATCCACACTGCGAACGCCGAAATTGAGCGCCAGCGCCTTGAAAATGAAGGTGAGCAGTTCAATTCGCAGATTGATGCGCAGATCAAGCATGCCGAGCTGATGGTGAAGCTTGAGGAGCTTAAACTTGAGCGCGAGCGCATGCAGCTTGAGCGTGAGCAGATGCACAGCGATGCTGAGATCTACCGTGACGAGCATGCAACTGCCCGATATGTGGCTGAAACTGAGGCTGACACAGCTGCGACGGTTGCCGAGCACGAGGTCACCGCTGCGAAACATGAGGCCAATGCTGCAAAGACCGTGGCAAAGCACGATGTGACGGTTGCCGGCCACGAAGCTGAGGCAGCCAAAGCAGTGGCCAAGCATGAGACCACTACAGCCAAGCATGAAGCCACCGCAGCGGGGCACAAGGCTACTGCGGCTGCGAATCAAGCCAAGAAATCTGCCCAGAAACCCAAACCAAAGAGTTGATCATGGGATATGTGTACCGTCCTGATCACCCAATGTCTAACGAGAACGGAATGATTGACCGTTCCTTGGATTATCGGGTTGAGGCAGGCGTAGCGCCCAACGTCATTAGTGACATCATGCCAGAAACCCGCCACATGGCCACCGGGCGCTTTCACACGTCAAAATCTGAGTTTCGTAAGGACACTAGAGCGTCAAATTGCATCGAATACGGCAATGATCCAGCCCTGACGCGCCCCCGCAAGCCGATTCCACTGAGTCGTGCAAAACGGCGTGAAGATATTCAACGTACCCTTTATGATTACCGTAACGGGAGACGGTCAGATGGCTGATTTATCTGAGATTGCCCGCATGGTGAATGCTCTCATGAACCCGTTGCCACCACCTACGTCGAACCAGCGGGTGCAGCAAGGGTTTGACCAATTGCCCCCACCTCAGCCGCCCCCGGCGCCACAAGCGCCGCCCCAATTACCCCCTTGGATGATCCCAAGGACGAGAATGCCCATACGTTGAAAGGGACCTCACCCGATGTCCCAAATATGAGGAGTGTACGTTATGTTGCTTCGTAGCCTTCGTTCGTCAAGCTCAATGACCCCCCTCTACGCCCCTGAGACCGAAGCCGGTACTGAGGGCGCTGAGGGCACCGAAACTCTTGGGGGCAGGGTCCCGCTGAATGAGTTGCCGGCTGATGGGCCGGGCAGTGGACGCAGTAAGCTGCGGAAGGACCTGGAGAAAAACTTTGACACCGACCGCAAGACGCGGGCCAGAGAGGACGTGTCTGAGAAGCAGGTCCGCAAGACCAAGGTTGCGGTCAACCATCAGGAGGTTGAGGAGGAGCCTGAGGCTGAGGGCGGTGACGAACCAGCCGTTGAGGGCCAGGAAGCCGCAGCGGCTGCAGGTGCTGAGGCCGGTGCTGAAGGTGAGGAAGGAGCTGCTGTCGCTGCCTGGACGCCACCCGAGGGCTGGACCAAGGAGGCCAAAGCTGAGGCTGGCAAAGTGCCGGCTGTGGTGCAGGCGGCCATTACCAAGCGTGAGACCGACATGGCCAAGGGCGTTGCTGAGATCAAGCAACGCTACAATGAGATAGATCAGGCGCTCCAGCCTCACATTGAGCAGATCCGCCGGCATGGGCACACCCCTGGGCAGGCGGTCAATCAGTTGTTCTCATGGTTTGAGGCGCTGCAGAATTCCCCCGATCAAGCCTTTCCGGCTTTGATGCAATCATTTAGATATGATCCAAAGAGGCTTCTTGGCCAACAGAAGGAGCCGGCTGCTGAGGCTAACGTAGAGCAGCCTGCTGGTGACGTGCCCCCTGCAGTGCAGGAGTACATCACCAAGCTGGAGCAGCGTCAGGCCGCCATGGAGCAGGCGATCACCAACAAGTTCGGCGCTCTTGAGAACACCTTTGCTGAGCAGAGCTATGCCAAGACCAATGACATTCTCAGGAACTGGTCAAAGGACAAGCCCCACTTTGAGGATGTTCGTGGGGCTATGGCGCATTTCATTGGGTCAGGTTTGGTGCCACCGCTCGAAGATGGTTCGGCCGACCTTGACAAAGCCTATGACATGGCGCTTTATGCGATGCCTGAAGTCAGGACGAAGGTTCTTGCCGATCAGGCAGCCAAGGCTGCAGCAGATCGTAAGGCCAAAGCTGATACCGAGAAGAAGGTTCAGCAGGCCGCTGCCGACAAGGCACGCAGAGCTGGGCTCAGCATTCAAGGTGGCGCCCCTGGCGCTGCGGTAGCTTCACAAGGCAAGGCTAAGTCCAAGAGCAAATCGGTGCGTGAGAGCATTGAAGAGGCTCGCCAGGAGCTGGCAGAATGAGCGATACCCCAGTATCCAAGACGGTGCAGCCACATCAACTGGCGTGGTTGCACCGCCCTGAGTTTGACAAAGATCATACCCAGGTCTGGGAAAGCCCTGATGGTGCGCTTCACGCACACGACAAACGCCAAGGCCCTTTGGTGCTGGAAGTGCTCAAGAGGGTGAAGATCAAATGAGGACCGTGTTGGCAACTATCAATTATCTCGATGATGTGGAGATAATTTGGCACCCAACTGCTGACTGTCCTAAGGACAAGACTCGTAGTTTTGTTCTTGACAATTTCGTCCCTCATCCTGGATGGGAATTCTTCATCGAGGACGATGGTGTAGTCAAGCACCAGAAGGTGCTTTCATGAACCGGCGATCATTCTTCAAAGGGCTGACAGCCGTATTTTTGGCTGTCATTGCTCCTTTCAAGGCCAAGGCTGATAATGGGCAGCCTTATTGGGGTGACTACGAGAAGTTTCTCAACACCCCACATGCCGATCGCATTGATTGGGAGCACCTGGACCCAATTTCTCCTGAGTTTGAGACAGGGGTGCTGCCCAGGATCAAAGCAGCGGCTGATGCATCAGCTCGTTTGAGACTTGAGGTTGACGGCAAGATCAAACCAACGTACTTGTTGCCGGCCAAGGTTGATTTAGAGCCTTTTTGGCAGAGCCAATGCAAAGACAGTATCACACGATACTGGGGGCACCAGACAGAATTTGCTGATGGTCGTCCTTGGGTACCACTCAAGGACGACCTCAGAGCGGCATTGAGAGCCGCAATGAACAACCCCGTAGCGGACACGGGGGCCGTACAAGGCACAAGCGACCGCGTTTAGCGTAGCGTTGAGCACTGCACAGGCGTCAATAGCTCTGGCACACAAGCCGTTGAGCGAACCACGCTGTAGGTGACGCTGCAATCACATCAACCGGTTAGGGAAACTTAAAGGAGAACACCTATGACGTTCCCCAACCTATCAGAAATTGTCACCACAACTCTTCGTAATCGTACGGGGGAACTGGCTGACAACATGTCGCGCAACAATGCCGCGCTGTTGCGGCTGACGCGACGTGGCAATCTCAAGACCTTCAGCGGTGGTCGTACCATCGTGCAGGAACTGAACTACGCCAACAACGAGACCTTCCAGTGGTATTCGGGCTACCAAACCCTGAATATTGCTCCGTCGCAGGTCTTCAGCGCGGCTGAGTACCCGATCCGTCAGGCGGCGGTTGCCGTCAGCATCAGCGGGTTGGAGGAGTTGCAGAACTCGGGTGAAGAGGCGATCATCGACCTGCTTGAGAGCAGGATCATGAACGCTGAAGACACCTTCATGAACGGCCTGAGCCAAGGCATCTACGGCGATGGTACGGTCAGCAACTCCGTGGGTGGACTTCAGCTGCTCGTTGCTGCTTCGCCGGCTACTGGCACGGTGGGTGGCATTGATCGTGCCTCCTGGCAGTTCTGGCGCAACCAGTCCTGGTCGGCAGCGACCAATGGCGGTGTTGTGCTCAGCGCCTCCAGCATTCTGAGCCAGATGGACGCTCTTTGGGTCCAGCTGGTGCGCGGACGCGATTACCCCGACCTGATCATCATGGATAACGTGATGTACAGGTACTACCTGAGCGCGTTGCAGGCTATTCAGCGTATCGGCACCGACAACGGCGCGCCTGATATGGCTGAGTACGGGTTCCAGTCGTTGAAATACCTGAACTCCGACGTCGTGCTTGACGGTGGCTTCCAGGGCTTCAGCACCGACCCGCTGCCGCCACAGCTGAGCAGCTCGTCCAGCGCGGTTGGCGGCACTCCGTCGACCACTGGGTACTTCCTCAACACCAAGTACCTGCACTGGCGCCCGCACAGCCGTCGCAACATGGTGCCCCTCGATCCCGACCGCTTCAGCGTCAATCAGGACGCCATGGTGCGCCTCGTGGGTTGGGCCGGCAACATGACGCTCAGCAATGCATTTCTCCAAGGGACCCTCACGGCCTAATCAGGCAGTTAGGGCACAGAAAGGAGATAGGCAATGCCTACAAAAGAAGACCTCATGGGCTTTGGCATGTCGCCGTTTGCGGCTGATGACTTGGGGAATACCCCCCAGTCACTGGCCGGTGCCGGTACTACCCAGGCCACTGCTGCCGCTATCAGGTCCTCGCTGGTCTTGGTAACGTCTTCAGGTGGTGCTGACCGCGCCATCCTGCCATCGGACGCCAAGATTGGGTCCCCCTATTTTGTCGCGTCACTTGGGGCTACAGCGTCGATAATCTATTGCCCTGTCGGGCATACCTTGAACGGGGTCACCAATGGGGCGGCTACGTTTCAAGCCACCCCAGGAATGGCAATCTTCATGCGGACGTCAGCGACTGCATGGGTGGTTACCCCAACCACAAGCGCTACTGTGACCGTGGCATAAGGGATCAATAAACATGACAACTGTTGTTGATCCAGTTGGTACTCCTACGATCATCTACAATCGTGGAGGCACCACTATGCAATCCGTAACTGCAACTGGTACGATTAAAGCCAACTATTTGCAGTTACAATCCTATTCTGAAATGTCGGTGTTCTTGGTGACCACTGCGCAATCGGAATATGGCGTTCTGCTCCCAGCCAATTCTGATGTTGGCGATGTTGTTGAGATCTATCGAGTCGCAGGTAGTGATTCGTTCCATGCATTTGCCAATGGTTCGGATACTATTAACGGGTCGTCGAGTGAGATCAATGGCACGGCCTCCCATTTTCTGAAGGTAAGCTCTACCGATTGGAGAATGATCAGAACCGGTGTGTAATACGCGTCCGGGGTAGGGGGAAACCAATTCCCTTGCCCCGGCAGCCAGTACACGGCTCGCCTGAGAAACCAATCGCGGGCAACTGGGCCGTGGTGTTCTCCGTAAATTCCCGAAACCAATAGGAGGCGCAGTATGGCTGCTCCTACGATCACCAACAAGGCATCCTCTCCGCTTGAGGGGATCTCGTTTACTACGACTTACACGGTCTCAGCAACTACGCCTGAGTACCCGGCTGAGCCGTTTGACCCGGGCACTCATGCGCTAGGCGACAATGGCAGCGAGTATGTCTTTATCAAAGCCAGCGTCGCTCTGAAGCAGTACCAGTGCGTGGCGCTCAACCCGACCTATCTCGCTTGCGTTCCGGCCACCATCACTTTGGTCAACCAGCAGCAACAGCTCGGTTGGCCACAGGTGGCTATTGCCGCAAGTGACTTCGGTTGGGTTTGCATCCGTGGTGAGAACTTTGGTGTTCTTGCCGCGAAGGGCTCGTTGCCCTTTAGCGTACTTGGCCCTGCTGCCAATCCCAACAACAAGCTTTACATCAGCGGTACCTCGCCGGGCGTGCTCACCACGACCAGCGTGCGTACCTCTGCACTTGTGACAGGGATCACCCTCAACACGTCGTCTACCAGCATCACACCGAACTCCAGTGTGGTGGTGGCCAATGCGACGTGGCCGCGCGGCATACTGTAAGTCGTATGAATTGGGTGCCCCCGGTCATGTTGGCCGGGGGCATTCGCACGAGGGTAAACATGGCTTTTCAAATTGAAGCTCTGCGCGTCCCAGGGGTTGAAGAGAAAGCTCTGGAAAATATCAAGATCAATGTGGCACGTGGCTTGCCACAAGTGCCGCTCAATGATTACAGTAAGCGTGGCATCAGGGTCTGCGGAAATGGCCCCAGTTTACGTGACAAATTCCCAATGGGGCCAAATATTGCCGCCCTGAATGGGGCTTGGCGACAGTTGGCTACACGGGGCACTGCCCCTGAGTACATCATTGCATATGATCCAGCTCCTGAGAACATCGCGTGGTTCAAGGATGCCCCCAAGGGCGCGAAGTATATTTTGGGGTCACGTATGGACCCTGCTGTTTTTGACCTATTGCAGGATCACCAAGTTTACATTTGGCATCTGCTTAGTGACAATGAACGCTCTCTTGAGCTTAGCCCGCTTTTTGGTGGCGGCCACACTGTCGGCAGCGCTGCTCTCAATCTGCTTGCTGGCATGGGCTACAATCACTTTG
>Ga0184637_10000530_pt1 | contig 28331 bp, 30 predicted proteins | sample PLM3_127_b2_FD_133143 | JGI IMG/M metagenome (GOLD analysis project Ga0184637, IMG submission 133143) | Groundwater sediment microbial communities from an aquifer in East River, Colorado, USA - PLM3_127_b2 | ecosystem: Environmental > Terrestrial > Soil > Riparian zone | place: USA: East River... | reverse complement strand
TTGGAGCCGATCGGAAACATCCCGCCGGCAGAATTCGAAGCGCTGTACGATCAGAGCCAGAAAGAGTCGGCCACGGGGGTCGCACTCACGTAACGGAGTCTCCGGGAAAGCCGGGGCGGTTCATCCCTCGGGTCGTCCAGGTCACGGCGGTCCTTGTGGCGTTGCTCGCGCGCCTCGTGCTCCCTCTTTGATCTCGGAAGCGCTGTCGCCAGCGCAGAGTCGGGCAAGTAGGAGCCGGAGAGCGGCGATCTACTCGATCTAACGCGGCGGGGTCAGGCTCTGCGGCAGGCCGTACAGCTCCACCATGTTGCCGGCCAGGATCCAGTAGCGCTCGCTCTCGGGTACGTCGCCCATCGTCTCTGCGACGATCTTGCGGCTGTACGGCCAGTCGCAGCCGTGGTGCGGGTAGTCGGTCGACCACGCGATGTTGCGGATCCCGATCGCGTGGCGGTTGTTGATGCCGGTGCGATCCTGGATGAACGTGCAGGTGAAGTTGTTGCGGAAGTAGTGGCTCGGCAGGTGCTTGATCGCGATGCCGGTGTGCGCGCGGTTGCGCCAGTAGAAGTTGTCGACCTGCTCGAGCGCCTCGGGGATCCAGCCGATCTCTGTCTCGACGCCGATGATCTGGAGCTTCGGGATCCGGTCGAACAGGCCGCTCATGATCAGCTCGAACATGATCGGCGGGAACGCCATCATGCCCGAGAGCGCCATCGTCGCGATCGCGGCCGGGCCCTCCAGCGTGACCTTCGGGTTGCGCTTGCGCTGGATGTTGATGTGGATCGAGACCGGCATCTTGAAGTCGGCCGCGGCGCGGAAGAACTCGTCGTCGGCGGTGGTGAGGTCGTCGCCGCCGGCGGGCCAGGCGGTGATGATGCAGCCGCGCGCGCCCATCTCCTTGCAGCGCTCGAGCTCGGCGATGCCCTCCTTTACGCCGAGGTTCGGCATCTGGGCGAGGAAGAACAGCCGCTCCGGATCGGCCGCGCAGAACTCCTGGGCCATGAAGTCGTTGTACGCGCGGACGCCGGCGCGGTGATAGTCGCGGTCGGCGTTTCCCATGAAGGAGTACATCGTGCGCTGCGACGGATAGATGAACTCGGCGTCGACGCCGTCGAAGTCCAGGTCCTCGAGCCGCGCCTTGCCGTCCCAGCAGCCCTTGCGGACGGTGTCGTAGGTGTAGCCCTTCCACTTGATGTCCTCGAAGCGCATGCCCGGCGTCGCGACCAGGCCGATGTGCATCAGCGGCCCGCCCGGCACGAACTCCCACGCGTCGCCGCCCTCTTCGTCCTTTACCAGGCGCGGCGCGCGATCCATGAACTGCTTGGGCAGCCAGCGCTCCCAGATGTGGGGCGGCTCGACGACATGGCAGTCGGCGTCGATCAGTCGGTACTCGCGCATGGGGTTTCTCCGGGGCGGGCGTGTGAATCTGACGGGTCGTCAGATTCGCACCTTAGCCGGTGCGGCGCGGCCGTGTCAATCGCAGAATCAACCGGTTCATCCCCACAGGGGCGCCAGCGCGGCCCCATCCATGTATTCGTCGATCCATTCGTCGATCCGGCGGATCTGGCCGCCGCGAGCGAGCTCCCCCACCAGGCAGGCCGGGACCTCGGCTTGCTACCCGAGCGCGCCCTGCTCGCGCAGCGCCGCGAGCTCGGGGTTGCCGAGGCCGAGCACCTCGCGCAGCACGCGCTCGGTGCTCGCGCCGAGCGGCTCGGTAGGCGCGGTGCTCGTGTCGGCGCGCGACAGGCGCACCGGAAACGCGGCGCCGACATAGCCGCTCGGCTCGGCGCAATCGGGATGTCGCAGCGGGACCAACGCGCCGCGGTGTCGCACCTGCGGATCGCTGGGCGCGTCGAACGCGCCGCGCACCGGGCCGACCGGCACCTCGATCGCGAGGAAGCGCGCCACGACCTCATCGGTGGACCGCTGCGCGCACCAATCCGCGACCGCGGCGTTCACCGCGTCGCGCTCGCGCACGCGATCGGCGGGCGACGGATGGCGCGCGGCGAGCTCGGGGCGCCCGATCACCTTCGTCATCGCCTCCCATTGGACCTGGCTCGTCACCACCACCGCCGCCCAGCCGTCGGCGGTGCGAAACACGTCGAGCGGCGCGCCGCGCGGGTCGCCGTTGCCGACGCGCTCCGGGACGCCCTGCCGCGCATACTCGTCGAGCGGCTCGTCCCACAAGAGGCTCACCAGCGCGTCGAGCATCGCGACGTCCACCTTCTGGCCGCGGCCGTCGCGGTCGCGCTGGCGCAGCGCCGCCACCACGCCAAGCGCGGCGTAGATTGCGGGCACCTGATCTCCGAATGTGGCGCCCGCCTTGGTCGGCGGGCCGTCGGGAAAGCCCGTCTTCGCCAACAGGCCGGAAACGGCTTGCACCACCAAGTCGAGACTCGAACGGTTCGCGTACGGGCCGTCGTGGCCGTAGCCGGTGATGCTGCAGTGCACGAGACCGGGATGGAGGTGCTCGAGTGCGGTGTCGTCGAGGCCGAGCCGCGCGAGCGCACCCGGCACGAAGTTCTCGACCAGCACGTCGCTCGCGGCGAGCAGGCGTCGGAACACGTCGAGACCCGCCGCGATCTTGAGGTCGAGCACGATGCTGCGCTTGCCCCGCCCACGCCGCAGCGGCGAGAGGCCGAGATCGCGCTCACCGCGCGCGCCGCGGTGCACGCCAAGGTGCCCGATCCACGGCGGCGCCTGCCAGGTCACGTCGCCGCCGGGCGCCTCGACGCGGATCACCTCGGCGCCGAGCGACGCGAGCAGCCAAGCACACACGGGCCCGGAGACGATCCGGCTCGCGTCGATCACGCGGATGCCGTCGAGCGGCTTCATCGCGCGCATGGTGCACGCGGCGGCGGAGCACAGCAAGCGGTCTTCCCGCGCGCAGCGAGGCGGAGCCGAGCGGAGTTCGTAGAGCAAGGCGGTAGAATGCCGGCCACGATGAGCTGGGAGCGCGAAGTCGAAGAGCTGCGCAAGCGCCGCGCGGCGGCGGCCGAGCTGGGCGGCGCGACGGCGATCGCGAAGCAGCACGCGCGCGGTCGCCTCACCGTGCGCGAGCGCATCGACGCGCTGGTCGACAAGGGCAGCTTCCGCGAACAGGGCGGAATCGCCGGCACGTCCGAGACCGACGCCGACGGCAATCTCGTCGACTTCCAGCCCACCAACGCGGTGATCGGCACCGCGAAGATCGACGGCCGGGCGGTCGTGATCTGCGGCGACGACTTCACGCTGCGCGGCGGCGCCTACTCGCCGGCCGGGATGCAGAAGGCCGAGTACGCCGACCGCCTGTCCGCGCGCCGGCGCGTCCCGAACGTGCGCCTGCTCGAAGCGGGCGGCGCGTCGGTGTCGGGCATCACCGGCGTGAAGGGCCGCTCGGGCTACGACTTCGTCGCCGGCGCCACCTCGAACACCGCGCTGCTCGAGGCACGCGCGACGGTGCCGATGGTGGCCGCCGCGCTGGGTCCCGTCGCCGGCTACCCCGCCGGACGCCTCGTCACCGCCCACTTCTCGCTGATGACGCGCGACACGTCGCAGGTGCTGATCGGTGGCCCTGCGTTGGTCGCGCGCGCAACCGGGCAGGAGACGACCAAGGAAGAGCTGGGCGGCGCAGCGGTGCACGGACGCAACGGCGTCGTGGACAACGTGGCCGACGACGAGGCCGACGTGTGGCGGCAGATCAAGGCGTTCCTGTCGTACCTGCCGTCGAACGTCTGGGAGGGCGCGCCGGTGTCCGCGTGCGGCGACCCGCGCGACCGCGCCGAAGAGAAGCTGCTCGCGATCGTCCCGCGCGAGAGCCGCCGAGCGTACAAGATGCGGCGGGTCGTCGAGGCGGTCGTCGACATCGGTTCATTCTTCGAGCTCACGCCCGGCTACGGCCGCACCCAGATCACCGGCCTCGCGCGCGTCGCGGGCCACCCGGTCGGCGTGCTCGCGAACAATCCGTACGTGTACGGCGGCAGCATGACCGCCGACGGCTCGCAAAAGCTGCGCCGCTTCGTCGAGCTGTGCGACACCTTCCATCTGCCGATCGTGTCGCTGATGGACGAGCCGGGCTTCATGATCGGCATCGAGGCCGAGCAGGCCGGCACGATCCGCTACGGCATGGAGGCGATGTTCGCGGTGAACCAGACCGCCGTGCCGTGGCTGACGGTCGTGGTGCGCAAGAGCTTCGGCGTCGCGGCGGGGCTGCACCTCGGCCCGCGCGGCACCGTGGTGGCGTGGCCGTCGGCGCAGAGCGGCGCGCTGCCGCTCGAGAGCGGCATCGCACTCGCCTATGGCCGCGAGATCGCCGAGGCGGCCGACCCCGACGCGCGCCGCCGCGAGCTCGAAACGGAGTACGCCCGCGCCCAGTCGATGTTCCCGCGCGCCGAGGCCTTCGGCGTGCACGACCTGATCGACCCGCGCGAGACGCGCCCGCTGCTCTGCGACTGGATCGACGAGATCCAGCCCGCCCTCGCGCTGCAACGCGGCCCGCGCGCGTACACGCCGCGGCCTTAGTTAGGCGGGTCTATCTCCCCGCGCGCAGCCGCAACAGGCGATCGAGCACACCCCACTCCTCGGTGCAGCGTTCGACGTAGCTCCAGTCGATGGAGGAAAGCCGCGCGAGCCCGCGCAGGTCCTCCTGGTCCTTCGGCCGGTCTGCGATCAGCTTCAGGACGATGAGGTCCTCTGGGCTGGCGACGCGCACCCCGCCCGCCGACGCCGCGCGCCGCACGACGTCGTGCTGGTAGCGGGTCTTGGCGGTCTGGACCTCGATCACCACGGGCTCCGAGACGAAGCGCAGGAAGTCCGGACCGGAGGGCAGCTCCGACCCGAACTCGCGCTCGAGCGCAAAGCCCTCGGCTTCGAGCGCGGCGCGGAGACGGCCGATGCCTTCGGCACCCGCCACGACCGTCACGTCGATGTCGCGCGTCAGTCGGGGCTCGAGCAGCGTGTTGACGGCGTGGCCGCCGATCAGCGCGTAGGGGAGATCCTCCCGATCCAGCAATCTCGCGAGCGCCTGGATGGGAGCCGCGGTCACGGACGGTAGAGACCGAGCGCACGGGCCCGTTCGTAGAGCCAGGAGGGATCGTCGTCCCGCGGTGGGAGACTCTCGCGATAGGCCAGGTAGAGCGCCCAGCTTCGCGCGAGCCGGTCGGCCACCGAGAGAGCGAGATGCGCGGCGCGCTCGTCCTCGCGCAACGCGGCCTTGATCTCGCCGATGCGGCGCATGTGGTCCCGCTCGCGATCCGTGACGGGCATGGCCGCGCCAGGTTATCACTACCGCCGCCGGTATACCGGCTCCCGCCGCTCGGCGCGTGCCGCCTTGAACTCGGCGTAGTCGTCGGAGGCCTGGGTCAGCACCTGCGTGACGGCCTCCTCCTGGATCGACGCCTGCACCGCCGGGTTCGCCAGGCGCGCGAGCGTGCGCCGGAACATCTTCACGGTGAAGGCGGGCCGCACCGCGATCTCGTGCGCGATTGCGAGGCAGGTGGCGTCGAGCTCGGCGTCGGGCACCACGCGCGACACGATCCCGTGACGCAGCGCCTCCTCGGCGTCGAGTACGCGGCCGGTCAGCGCCAGGTCGGCCGCGAGGCCGTGCCCCGCCATCTGGAAGAGGCGCGCGGTGCCGCCCGAGTCGGGCACCACGCCGTGCTCGATCTCCGGCAGCCGCATCCGCGCGCTCTCGCCGGCGATCCGCAGGTCGCAGAGCAGCGCGCGCTCGAACGAGCCCCCGATCACCCAGCCCTTGAGCGCGACGATGATCGGCGCCGGGACGGTGAAGAACTGCTGCGTGCCGGCGTGGCCGCGCTCGATGAAGTCGAGGTTGCCGATGTCCTCGGTGCGCACGCCGAGCTGGGTGGTGTCGCGCCCCGACGAGAACGACTTCCCGTTGCCGCGCCACACGATCGCCCGCACGTCGCTGCGGCGGTGCAGCTCGGCCAGCGCGTCCCACAGCTGCGCGTCCATCGCGTCGTTGGCGGCGTTGTGCTTGTCGGGCCGGTTGTTGCTGAGCACGGCGACGGGTCCGTCGTACTCGAGGGTGATGAAATCATCGGCCACGGGGGCTCTCCTCGTTACTTTGAGGGCTGTACCAGATCGGCGAGGTCCAGGCGCGCTCCTGGACGGTCTTCGGATACGCGTCGTCGCAGCACGCCTCCCAGCCCGCGCGGATCGTGCTCGCGTCCTCGCAGCGCACGCCCGCCGCGTTGCACGCGAAGGTGCTCCAGCGGCAGGTCGGGTTCTGCACGACGCGGGCGTAGTAGAGCGCGTGCTCTCCGGGATCGAAGTCGGGGTCGCGCCACACCGCGCAGAGCTGCGCGGCGCCCGCGCCGGTCGTCTCGCAGCTATTCGTGTCGACGCCCGCGCCGTTCGCGGCGTCCCCCGCGATGTCCACCACCGCCTCGTGGGCCGCGCCGTCCTCGACCCAGAGCTTGATGATCTGGAGCCGCTGCAGCGGTACGCCGGGCGCGTCGGCAACCCCGGGATCGGGGAGCGCCCACGCGGCGAGTGTCGGTGCGGAGCCCGGCGCCGGCGGCGCGCCAAGCTCGCCGCCCATCGGCACGCCCTCTGCATAACCGCGCGCGGCGAAGTCGGCGCCGCATGAGCTCGCGTCGAAATCCCAGCCGGCGAACAGGCGGAACGCGATCCGCGGGCCGGTCGTCGCGTAGGTCTCGCGCCGCTGTAGCGCGTCGAACAGCGCGTCGCGCGAGTTCTCCTCGGCCCAGATCACCGCGAGGCCGCCGGGGTTGTACTCGATCGGGTCGAGCAGCGAGTCGGGCAGCGTCTCGCCGATCGGAATGCCGGCGCCGCCGTGACCGGGATAGCCGCGCTCCTCGATCAGCCCGGGTGTGCCGAGGTGCGTGTCGGTGCTGCCGATCAACCCGAAGCGGAACGGGTTCACGCCGAGCTTCACCTGGTGGACGAGCCCCGCTCCGAGTGCGGTGCGCGTGAAGTTCCGCGGATCGGGGTCGCGCCGCGCGAACGGCGAGAAGCGGCCCGCGAACGTGTCGTAGGGTAAGAGCTCCGACGTGCACAGCTCGTCGGTGGTACCGGCTCCGAGCCGGCATTCGGAGTCGCCCTTGTGCTGCATGACCTCCACCAGCGGCTCGTTGCCGGCGCGGCGCCGCGCGTACGCCGCGGTGAACGGCTGGCCGCTGCGCAGCTCCTCCGGCGCGAACATGAAGCCGCCGCTCAGGTTCGAGTTGTGGGGGATCACGACTGCATCGCAGCCCGGCAGCTTGCCGCGGCACTCCGCGTCGAGCGCGTCCCAAAGGTCTTCGGGGGTCAGCGCGTCGACCGCACTCGCCGGAATCTCCGGCACCGCCGCATTGCGGAAGATCACGTTGCGGTGCAGGTTGCTCGCCGTCTCGACGCTCTTCGTCCACTCATAGCCGACGAAGGTCGTGAAGCGGCAAGCGGCGCTGCGGTCGTAGGCGGCCTCGGCCGCCTCGCGCATCTCGCGCCACGGGCCGCGCCCCGCCGCGATGCATTCCCGCCCGTCCTCGCCGCAGAACGCGAAGCGCGGCGCGCCGCGCGCGTTCATGAAGAAGAACGCCAGCCGCGGCCAGCCGCGGTAGATCACGCACACCGTCGAGTCGAAGCCGGGCGCGCCCGGCGTGTTGCACAGGCTCAGCTCGCCGAACAGCTCGGAGTGATCGGTGACGGCCGCAAAATCGAGCGGGCGCGCGAGCGAGACGGTGCGTCCGGGCTCGCCGCGCTCCGAGAACGGGTGCAGACCGAGCGGCTCGCCGCGGGCGAACGCGTACGCCTCGCTCGGCCGCGTCCGCGTGCCCTGGGTGCTGGCGTCGAGCGAATAGCGCGTGTGCACGTGGAGGTCGCCGAACCACGGCCTTCGCAGTGGATCGCGCACGGTGCACGCGGCGCGCTCCTCGCTGCGCAGGGTCGTCGGCGCCGCGGCGGCCGCGAGCAGTGCGAGCGCGAGCCACACCGGCAGGACGCTGCTCCGCCTCACTCGAACAAGTGCCAGAGATCGGAGCGCATTCGTGTGCTCGAGAGCGGCGTCTGGTAGATCGGCAGCAGCGAGGACGCGACGAGCAGGAACACCGCGGTGCCGACTGCCGCTACCTGCATCGGCGGCGAGCCGATCCGCGCGACGCCGCGCGCCGCGAGCCGCGCGGCCAGGTAGAAGAGCCCGGTGTAGACCGCCGTCTGCACGATTCCCAGCGTCCCGAACAGGAACACAGTCCGTCCGCCCTCGGCCACCATCACCGCAGTGAACAGCGACGTCAGGAACGCGAGCCGCAGCACCGGCGCCCACTCCGGCTGCCCCAGGTAGAACGGCACCGGCATCGTCGCGAGCGCGGCGAGCCAGAGCCAGCGGCGAGCGGCAACGGACGACACGGCGCGCATTCTAACGCCGGTGGTGCGGGCTGGCACCGCGTGAGACAATGCTGCGATGACCGTCCTGCGCGTCACTCTCGCAGGCACCGACCTCTCCGCGCCGCGCAAACAAGAGCTCGCGCGCCGCCTGATCGACGCGTTCGCGGAGATCGAGGTGGGTCGCAGCTCGCCCGAGATCCGCGCGGGCTTCGTCGTTCACATCGAGCAGGTCCCGCCCGGCGATCTGTGGATGGGCGACCGTCCGATGGTCGAGAGCGGCGCCGCGGGTCGCGTGGCGATCGTCAGCGCGCGCGTGATGGCGGGCCCGTGGAGCCGCGCGATGAAATCCCAGCTCTTCGCGCGCCTCGAGGCGATCGTCCGCGAGGTCGCGGAGATGCCCGTGCAGGGCGCCGGTGCCGACTTCTGGATGACGATCGTCGAGGTGCCCGAGAGCGCCTGGGGGCTGGGCGGCCGCCCGGTGTCGATCGGCTCGCTCGCGCCGGTGTTCAGCGAGGATCGGCAGGCGAGGATCCGAGCGTACCTCGACGCGATCGAGGACTGACGGACGAGCCATGAGCTGGCAGGACGCATCCGAGCCCGAGTGTCAGGCGCGCGGCGGCCACGTGCAGCTCGTGATCGAACCCCGCGAGCGGGATCTCGGTGGCTTCAGCGTCCGCCGCGTGTTGCCTTCGAGCAAACGGCGGACGGTGGGCCCGTTCCTCTTCTTCGACGAGATGGGGCCCGCGCAGTTCCCCCCCGGCAAGGGCATCGACGTCCGCCCGCACCCCCACATCGGCCTCTCCACCGTCACCTATCTCTTCGACGGCGAGATCGTGCACCGGGACAGCCTGGGCGTCGTGCAGCCGATCCGGCCCGGCGCGGTGAACCTGATGACCGCCGGGCGCGGCGTTGTGCACTCGGAGCGCACTGACGAGCGCATGCGCGCCGGCGGGCCGCGCTTGCACGGAATCCAATCGTGGATGGCGCTGCCCGACGACCAGCAGGAGATCGATCCCGCGTTCGAGCACCACCCCGAGGCGTCGCTGCCGTCGGCCGAGATCGGTGGCATCCGCATCCGGGTCATCATCGGCGACGCGTTCGGCCTGCACTCGCGGGTGCGGTCGTACCTCCCGACCCTGTATCTCGAGGTTCGGATGCCGGCCGGCGGAGAGCTCGAGCTGCCGCGAGTGCCCGAGCTGGCCGCCTACGCGTTAGACGGCTCGGTGGCGATCGGAGATTGCGCGCTCGCGCCGCACACGATGGGTGTCGTCGACGGGCGGAGCCCCGCGGTGCTGCGCGCCGCGCGCGCGAGCCACGTGATACTGCTCGGGGGCGAGCCGGTGGGCGAGCGGCACATCTGGTGGAACTTCGTGTCCAGCTCTCGCGAGCGCATCGAGCAGGCCAAGCGCGACTGGGCGAACGGGGCGTTCGGGCGCGTGCCGGGCGAGACGGAGTTCATTCCGTTGCCGTGCGGCTGATGCACTCCGTGGGCAGAAAGCCGGAGGAAGGTGGTTGGCCATGAATCCCTCATCGCGTGCTCTCGCTCGCGTCCTGGCAGTCTCGACGCTACTTCTCGTTGCTGATCGCCTGCCTGTGGCGGCGGCGCTGCCCGAGAAGATCCTCGTCGACGAGGCCGGCGTGGACCTCGCTCCGACCACGCTCATCCTCGGCCAGGTGAAGGCCGACGGCTGGTCACCCGCAAAGGGGCGGATCGAGCAGACCACGACGGTGGTGTCGGTGCCGCGCATGAAGGACGAAAGCGGCCGCTACGTCGTCCCCGACCGGTACTTCATCGCGCAGAGCGAGAAGGGCAGCACGAAGAGCACCGCGTGGTCCGGCGAGATGGCGCGGCGAAAGTCAGACAAGGGCATGAAGCCGGTGGCGTCGTGCTCGACGCAGGTGCTCGCGCTCCGGCACCCCACACCCGTCGATACCGAGCAGACGCTGCGCGACTTTGCGCTGTTCTTCCACGTCGACCCCACGACCGGGACGACGACGACGATCGCCTTCTGGCAGGGAAGGCTCGCGCGCGTGCCGGAGGGCTCGACGATCATGAACGCGATGGTCGTCGACGAATCGAGCTTCTTCGTGCCGACGAAAACGCACACCAACGGCATGCGCTTCCCGGCAGGTGAGCTGCCCGCGCCGAGCGAGGTCGAGAAGGGGATCCTGATGCAGCCCGAGGCCGACACGGCGGGTTGTTCGGCGCTGATCGAGAAGCTCGTCGTGAGGGCCCCCCGATGATCCAGACCACCCGACTCACCTTCCCCGGCTCGTTCGGCACCCCGCTCGACGCGCGCTACGACCACCCGGTCGGCCCGGTGCGCGCCACCGCGCTGTTCGCGCACTGCTTCACGTGCTCGAAGGACCTCGCGGCCGCGTCGCGCATTTCGCGCGCGCTGGCGCACCGCGGCCTCGGCGTGCTGCGTTTCGACTTCACCGGTCTCGGCCACAGCGAGGGGGAGTTCGAGAACACCGACTTCTCGTCCAACGTCGACGATCTCGTCCGGGCAGCCGACCACCTGCGCACCAACCACCGCGCACCATCGCTGTTGATCGGGCACAGCCTCGGCGGCACCGCGGTGCTCGCGGCGGCGGAGCGCGTTCCCGAGGCGACCGGCGTCGTCACGATCGGGGCGCCGTCCAGTCCCGCCCACGTCGAGCGGCTGTTCACGTCCGCGATCGACTCGATCCAGCGGGAGGGCGAGGCCTGGGTGGAGCTGGCCGGGCGCCGCTTCCGGATCCGGCGCGAGATGCTCGAGGATCTCGAAGCGCAGCCGCTAGCGCAGCGGATCGCGTCGCTCCGCAAGGCGTTGCTCGTGATGCATGCGCCGTTCGACGACACGGTGAGCATCGACAACGCCAGCGAGATCTTCCTCGCCGCAAAGCATCCGAAGAGCTTCGTCTCGCTCGACGGGGCCGACCACCTGCTGACGCGCCGGGCCGACGCCGAGTACGCCGCCGATGTGATCGCCGGCTGGGCCGGTCGCTATTTGCCGCCGCTTTCCCACGACGATCGCCGGACGGAGCCGGGCGAGGTGCTCGTCGAGGAGATCGGCTACGGGCGCTTCGCGAACGACGTCGTGATTGGCCGGCACCACTTGCGCGCCGACGAGCCGCGTGACGCTGGCGGCGACGACACCGGACCGTCGCCCTACGGCTATCTCGCGGCGGCGCTCGGCGCCTGCACGTCGATGACGCTGCGCATGTACGCGGATCGCAAGCAGTGGCCGCTCGAGCGGGTCTCCGTCACGGTCGCGCACGAGAAGATCCATGCAGCGGACTGCGCGGAGTGCGAGACGAAGACTGGCCAGATCGACCGCTTCGACCGCACGCTGCGCCTCTCGGGCCCGCTCAGCGCCGAGCAGCGCCAGCGCCTGCTCGAGATCGCGGAACGCTGCCCGGTGCACCGCACGCTGCACGGCGAGGTGCAGGTGCGCACGCTCATCGCGGACTAGAGCTACGGCGAGCGGGTGCCAGGGCGCGCGGCGAACGCGGTGCCGGCGCGCAGATCGATGAAGCGGCGCACGTCTTCGGCGATCACGCGGCGGCTCTCGTCGTTGCGGTAGAAGCGGCTGCGCGCATCCTGTTCGCTGCGGAACCACAGCTCCGACACCGCGTCGACCTCCGCGACCTCACCATCGCGCCGCTCGACGAAGTTCTGCACGTAGCGCGCGATGCCGGGATGGTGCACGCGGGCGAGCGGCGCGTGCCGCTCCCGGTAGTGGGCGGCGAACGCGTCGAACGAGAGGTCGGCGCGCCGCCGCACGAAGTAGGCGAGCACGACCGCCTGCGGCCCGGGCGGGCCGAGCTCGTCCCAGTGCAGCACTTCGAGCGTGCGGTGTAGCGCGGCGGTGACGGGCCGGAGGGCCGCCTCCGCCGCATCGCATTCGGCTGCGTCGCGCGGCCAGACACAGACGAGCCCCGCGTAGCGCTGCGGTCGCGCTGGTGCACCCGCCTGCTGTGCGAGGATCGCGTCGGTCGGCTCGGCCGGGCAGATCCAGTGCGGCGCCGCGAGGTGCAGACCGGTCCGCGGAGCGGACAGGACGCCGACGAGCTTGGTCACCTCCGCGCTAGATGCGGCCGAAGCGCGGCGGTCGCTTCTCCAGGAACGAAACCACGCCCTCTTTGAAGTCGGGTCGCTCGAAGCTCTCCTTCATCAGTCGAATTGCCTCCAGCTCCGACGGCCCGAGCTCGCGGGTGAGCTGTTGGGGGCGATTCAGCGTGATCATGGCAACCGGATCGCTCACCTCGTAGCGGATCTGCTGGTACATCGGGCGATCTCCTCCTCAAACCGAATCGGGGTTGCGCGGCGACAGGATCATCACCGGGATGTTGCGATCGGTGCGCGCCTGGTAGTCGTCGTAGTCGGGGTAGATCCCGACCAGCCGGGGCCACAGCGCCGCCTTCTCCGCGTCGCTGGCGCGGCGCGCGAGCACGTCGCGCGCGCGGCTGCCGATCTGCACCCGGGCCTCGGGATGCGCCGCGAGGTTGTGATACCAGGCGGGGTGGTGGCTCATGCCGCCCTTGCTCGCGACGATCACGACGTCGTCGCGATCGGCCAGATAGATCAGCGGGGTCGTGCGCTGCTGGCCGCTGCGCGCGCCGGTGGTCGTCACCAGACACACCGGAGCGCCGCGCAGGAACTTGTTGCCGAGCCGGCCTCCGCTCGCCTGGAACAGCGCGGTGTTCAGCACGGACATGATGCGCGTGACGATCGTCGCGATGCGCTCCTCGTTCGCGGTCCACGGGCGAGGCCGGGTCTCGGGCACGGTAGTCTCCTCGGGCGTTTAGCAGGCCCAGTCTACTGGAAGTGCTTTGCCGCGAGCTGGCCCGCGCCGAGCGGATCGCACGCGACGCGCAACGGGCTCGCGTCGTCGAGGATCGCGTCGGCGATCGCGCGGGCGGCCGACTCCGGCGAGGCCGTCATCGGGGCGACGGCCCGGCGTCCGGTGAGCAGCAAACTGGCGAGCGCTTCGTATCCGGCGTGGGCCGCGGCCTCGGGCAGGCGGTCCGACGCCGCGAGCATGTCGGTGTCGATCGGCCCCGGCATCACCTCCAGCACGCGGATGCCGAACGGCGCGAGCTCCGCGCGCAGCGACTCGCCGAGCGCGCCGACTGCCGCCTTGCTCGCGCGGTACGCCGCGTAGAACGGAACCTCGGTCAGGACCGAGCAGCTCGTCACGTTGCACACGACACCACCGCCGGCCTCGCGCAGCCGGGGGACGGCGCGGCGCACCACCTCGACGACACCGAACAGGTTCGTCTCGAACATCTCGCGCCACAGCGACAGCGGCGTGTGCTCGACCGGCAGGTAGGCTTTGTCGACGCCGGCGTTGTTCACGACGACGCGCAGGTCGGCCGGGATCGCGATGCTCTCGGGCTCGGTCACGTCGAGGCGCTCCACGACCAGCTGTACGCCTTCGCGCCGCGCGGCCTCGGCGATTGGCGCGCCGTCGCGCGGATCGCGCATGCCGGCGTGCACCGCGAAGCCGCGCCGCGCCAGCTCGAGCGCGATCGCGCGGCCGAGCCCCCGGCTCGCACCCGTCACCAGCGCCGCGCCCGTTGTCTTCACCGCGCGCCGCCTCCGCCGATCCGATCCTTGCGCGCGATCGCCGCGCTCGCCGCCATGTGGCCCCCGGGTGTTGAGCGGCCGCCAGTTTCGCATACTCGCCGCCGATGACCACGATGTCCTACCCGGGAGCGCTGCGATTGCACGCAGAGCGCTCCCCCGATCGGACCGCGCTGGTGTGCGGCGACCGCGTGCTCTCGTACGCCGAGCTCGACCGGGAGTCGACGCTCCTCGCACGTGCCTACGCCGAGCGCGGCGTCGCGCACGGCGCCTTCGTCACCGTCGCGCTGCCGAACGGCGTCGAGTTCGTGCTGGCCTGCTTCGCGATCTGGAAGCTCGGCGCGGTGCCGCAGCCGATCTCGTGGCGTCTGCCCGAGAAGGAGCGCCGCGCGATCCTCGAACAGGCGAAGCCCGCGCTCGTCGTCGGGGTGGCCGCTTCCGAAGCGGCGGGTGCGCCGAGCGTGCCGGCCGGCTTCACACCCGAGCCGCACCACGGCGACGCGCCGCTGCCCGACCGCACCTCGCCGTCGCGCCAGGCGCTCGCGTCGGGCGGCAGCACCGGGCGACCCAAGTTGATCGTCGATGCATTGCCCGCCGAGTGCGACCCGACGCAGTCCTTCTACGGCAACGAGCCCGGCAGCATCGCGCTCGTGCCGGGCCCGCTCTATCACGCGGCCGGGTTCCTGAACACGAGCTTGACGCTCTTGCTCGGCGGCAGCGTCGTCTTGATGGAGCGCTTCGATCCCGCGCAGGCGCTCGCGCTGATCGAGCGCTTCGCCGTGCGCTGGGTCGCGTTCGTGCCGACGATGCTGCTGCGGATCTGGCGGCTCCCCGAGGCGGCGCGCACCCGCTGCGACCTGTCCTCGCTCGAGCGTGTCGTGTCGAGCGGTGCCCCGTGCCCGCCGTGGCTGATGCGCGAGTGGATCGGCTGGCTCGGCCCCGATCGCGTGTTCGAGGCCTACGGCGGCACCGAGCGGATCGGCGGCACGCTGATCTCGGGCCGCGAGTGGCTCGAGCACCCCGGCTCGGTGGGCAGGCCGACGGGCGGCCGCAAGATCCGGATCCTCGGCGAGGACGGCCGCGAGCTGCCGCCCGGCGAGATCGGCGACGTGTTCATGATGCCGCCCGGCGGCCGCGGCTCGACCTATCGCTACGTCGGGGCCGACGCGCGCGCGACCGACGACGGCTGGGAGACGCTGGGCGACCTCGGCACGCTGGACGCCGACGGCTATCTCTACCTCGTCGACCGCCGCACCGACCTGATCGTCACCGCCGGCTCGAACGTGTACCCCGCCGAGGTCGAGGCGGCGCTCGAAGCGCACCCCCACGTCCGCTCGTGCGCGGTGATCGGCCTGCCCGACCCCGACCTCGGCCAGCGCGTGCACGCAATCGTCGAGGCGCGCCCCGCGGTGACCGACGACGAGCTGCGCACCCACCTGGCGCTACACCTCGTGCGCTACAAGACGCCGCGCAGCTTCGAGTACGTCGACACGCCGCTGCGCGACGAGGCGGGGAAGGTGCGGCGATCGGCGCTGCGCGACGCGCGGATGCCGCGGAGCTGACGCGTGGATCGCAACGCCGGACGTTCACTGCGCGCCGAAGAGATCGACGCGTTCGCGCGCGACGGCGTCGTCTGCCTGCGCGGCGTCATCCCGGCGGCGTGGATCGAGCGCATGAGCGAGCCGCTCGAGCGCGAGCTCTCCGACGCGCGCAGCGCCGACCTGTCGGCGATCGCGCGCAGCATCGAACGGAGCGGCGGCGAGACGGTCGCCGCGCCAGCCACCGGCGCCGCGGCGGGGCGTTTTCGGGCGGGCACGGACCACTGGCGGCACGACGCGGCGTTTCGCGCGTTCGCGGTCGAGTCTCCGCTGCCCCGGATCGCCGCCGCGCTGATGCGCTCCGAGGCCGTCTACCTGTACGAAGACAGCCTGCTCGTGAAGGAGCCGGGCACCCGCGAGGCGACCGCGTTCCACCAGGACATGGGCTACTTCCACATCACCGGCGAGCACGCCTGCACCACCTGGTGTCCGCTCGACCGCGTCACGCCCGAGAGCGGCGCGCTGCGTTACGTGCGCGGGTCGCACCGCTCGGGCCGTGTCTACAAGCCGAACCTGTTCGTCACGCGCCGCGACATCCCAGGCACCCAGGGCGACGAGCTCCCCGACATCGACGCGAATCCGGGCGCGTTCGATCTGGTGAGCTTCGAGCTCGATCCCGGCGACGTGGCGGTGCACCACGCGCGCACGCTGCACGGCGCATTTCCGAACACGTCGACCCGCCGCCGACGCGCGATCTCTGTGCGCTACTGCGGCGACGACGCCCGCTACCAGATCCGCGCCGGCGCGCCGCAGAAGCCGCACCACGCGCGTGTGCGCGACGGAGACCCGCTCGGCGACCCCGATTGCCCGCGCGTGTGGCCGCGCTGAGTCAGCGACCGCACCCTGCGCGCCGGCGCGCGCCCGCGAGCGCGAGCAGGCCGAGGCCGAGCAGGGCTGCGGTGCTCGGCTCGGGAATCGCGGTCGTCAGCGCGCCGAAGGCACCGTCGCCCGAGGGGCCGTACGAGAAGAGCAGCGCGGCGCGTGCCTGGAGACCGGCGTTCTCGCTCCAATCATCGAGCACGCCGGCGCCGCAACCGACGTAGCTCGCACAGAGCACCGAGAGCGTGAAGTGCTGGGTCTCGCCGGGAGCGATGCGGTGGTCGGCCGGCGCGCCGACCTCCGTGCGCAGCGAGTAGTCGAAGTCGCCGAAGGTGACTGTGTGCAGGTCGTAGCCGTAGTGGCCCATGCGCCAGGCGCCGGTGTTATCGCCGTCCAGGGAGCTCACGGCTTGGACGAGCTGGACGTAGGACACCTCGGGCCTGGTGTTGAAGAAGATCAGCATGATGTCGAACGGCGCGGCCTCGGAGGTGTCGTTCCGGACACTCATCTGGAGCGTGAGGGGGTCGATCAGCGCGTAGCTCAGCGTGGCCGACAACCAGTCGGCCGGCGTGGAGTCGCTGCTCGCGTCGCTGAACGAGAGCGTCGTGGCGCGGGCTCCACTCGAACCCAGCAGGGAAAGCACCACGATCAATGCCAGCGCGACGGATCTGTGGTGCAAACCGAAACCTCCCCTTTGTCGCAGAGGAGTGGTCTGCCACGCCGCGCTGTGTCAGCGGAAGGTGTACTCGACCGCGACCGACGGGATCACGTCCGCACGCAGGCCCTCGTCGTTCAAACGCACCAGCGCGCTCCCGGACAGCACGAGCCGGCGCCACGGGTTCACCTTGAGGCCGCCCGCGATCCCGAAGATGTCCTCGCCGATGTTCTCGTTGCGGTCGAGCAGGTGCTCGCCGATCACGTCCGCGGTCACCGTGAGCACCTCGAAGGGCTGGATGTCGAAGCCCGTCGCCCAGCGGACCGAGTGCTGATCGGGGTCGTCGGTGCGGAAGTTCAGGCCCGCGTTGGCGTGGGGCGAAATGAACCCGAATGCCTTCGACAGGACGAGGGTGGGTCCGAACGCGGGGTCGCCGTAGCCGCGGAACTCGTCCTCGTCTCCGGTCGGCAGCGTCAGATCGCCACGCACCGCGGCGTCGACGTAGTTGGTCGTCAGCACGCGGGCCTTGGCGCGCAGGATGATGTCGCCGAAGCCAAAGCTGCTGTCGTGTTGCTTGGACGTTGCAACCGCGCCGGTCGGCACACCGGTGTTCGGGTCCGTGAGGCCGAAGGTCGTCACTTGCCCGGAGCCGTCGACGTTCATCAGCGGAACCACGGCACCGACGTCGATCCAGTCGGTCACCCCGTAGTTCAGGAAGAACGCGAATACGTCGACGTCGAGCTCGGCGTCCAAGATGGAACGTACGCTCGTTACCCCGATGCTGCCCGTCGTGAACCCGGCCGAGTGGACGCCGGAGAGTCCCCTTCCGTCGTTGAAGGTGCTACCGCCGGCGGGATTGTTGATCGGGATCAGCTGTTGGACCCCGAGCGGGAAGTCGGCGCCGAAGACGACGGTCCCGTTCCCGTTGGGGCCGGTGTAGTCGAACACAGAATTGCCCGTATTCCCCTGAATTGCGCCCGCAAATCCTACATCGAGATCGTCGAGATCGTCGCCCTCGAAGACGTCGAACTCCACCCGTGAGTAGGCGAAGGAAACGTTGATCTTACCCTTGCCCGTAGTCTGCGCGCGTTCCGAGAGCAGCGGCCCGAGGCCCTCCGTCGAGCGCGTGAAGACGTTCAGCTCCGGGTCGAACTGGAACGTAAAGGCCGCCACGGTCGAGCCGACCGGGAAGCGCTGGAACTGACTCGCGACCTGCGAAGACAGGTTGCCGAGGCTCGACGTCGAGTCGAAGGTCCCCGAAACACCATCCGTGGCGGTGAAAGTTCCGGCGTTTATACCGTTGTCGATGACCACGAACGGGAAGAGCTGAGTCTGCGCCTGCTGGACCAAGCTGGGAAACAGATCCTCCAAATCCCCCGCCGACGCCGACAGCGGAATCACGATCACCAAGAACGCGAGGAGGCGGTGGGCGGCGCGCATGCGGACCTCGTGTGGGGCGGATCGGGCTGACGCTAGACGCCGGGCGCCCCACGTGTCAACGACGAAACCTCAGCCGGCGAGTAGGGAAGGCGCGTAGCCTTCGGGCGCGGCATAGCCGAGAAGCTGCAAGACGGTTCCCGCCAGGTTGGCGAGGCCCGGCTCGGCGACACCGCCCGACAGCGCGAGATCGGCCCCCGGCGCGTAGACGTAGAACGGCACCCGGTTCAGCGTGTGGCTCGTCTTGGGCTTCGGCCGGCCGGCCTCGTCGCGCAGCGCGGAGCCGTCCTTTCCGCGCTCGAACATGTCGTCGCAGTTGCCGTGGTCGGCGGTGACGATCAGCGCCCCGCGCAGCGCTGCGATCGCTCGCATCAGGCGCCCGAGCTGGAGGTCGACGCACTCGACCGCGATCACCGACGCGTCGAAATGCCCCGTGTGACCGACCATGTCGCCGTTCGCGTAGTTGAGCCGCGCGTGGCGGAAACGCCCCGTTCGCAGCTCCGCGATCAGGCGGTCGGTGATCTCGGCCGCCTTCATCCACGGCCGTTCCTCGAACGGAAGCGTGTCGCCCGGGATCTCGACGTAGAGCTCGCGGGTGGCGTCGATCATGCCGCTGCGGTTCCCGTTCCAGAAGTAGGTCACGTGCCCGAACTTCTGCGTCTCGCTGATCGCGAGCTGGTGCACGTCGTTGTGCACCAGGTACTCGCCGAGCGTGCGCTCGATCTCGGGTGGCTCCACCAGATAGTGCTTGGGAATCTTCAGGTCGCCGTCGTACTGCATCATGCCGGCGAAGTGCACGTCGGGGCGGCGGCCGCGCGCGAAGCCGTCGAAGGCGTCTTCCTCGAACGCGCGCGACAGCTCGATCGCGCGGTCGCCGCGGAAGTTCCACAGCACGACCGACGCGCCGTCGCGGATCGGGCCGATCGGGCCGTTCGCGTCGGCGATCACGAACGCCGGGAGGTACTGGTCGTTGACCGACGGGTCCTCGCGGTAGAGCGTGTCGATCGCCTCGCGCGCGCTGCGGAACGGACGCGCGTCGCCGCGCACGTGGGTGTTCCAGCCGCGCTCGACGATCCGCCAGTCGGCCTGGTAGCGGTCCATCGTCACCAGCATCCTGCCGCCGCCGGACGCGATCCGGTAGTCGCGATGGCGCTTGCTGCAGAGCGTCTCGAGCAGCTCCTCGAGCGCGTCGACGTAGCCGGGCGCGCTGCGCTCGGGCACGTCGCGGCCGTCGAGCAGCACGTGCACGCGCACCGCGCGCACCTCCTCCTCGTCGCAGCGCCGCAGCATCGCGAACAGGTGGTCGATGTGGCTGTGGACGTTGCCGTCCGAGAGCAGGCCGATGAAGTGCAGCGGCTCGCCCGACTTCCGCACGCCCGCGACGAGCTTCTGCCACGCCTCGCCGCGGTACAGGCGCCCGTCGGCGATCGCGACGGCGACCAGCTTCGCGCCCTGGTCGAAGATGCGGCCCGCTCCGAGTGCGTTGTGACCGACCTCGCTGTTGCCCATGTCGTCGTCGCTCGGCATGCCGACGGCGGTACCGTGCGCGCACAGCGACGTGGCCAGCGATTGGCTCGCCAGCCAGTCGAGGTGCGGCGTGCGTGCAAGCCACACTGCGTCCGATTCGTCGTGCGCGCCGATGCCGACGCCGTCCATCACGCACGCCACCACCGGCCCGGGGACGCCGGGAAAGCTCGGGTGCCGGGAGAGCTTCCAGCTCATGGTGGACTTCTAGTACAGCCCGCCGTCCGGCGCCGGCAGGTCGCCTGCGAGCGAAACCCGAGCCCAGACCAGCACGCCGGCCGCATATACCCCGCACACCGCGGCCCCGATGCCGAAGGTGGCGGCCGCGCCGATCTTCCCCGCGGTGGCGCCCATCGCGAGGCCGCCCCACGGAATCAGCCCGGCCCACGCGACCTGGAACAGGCTCATCACGCGGCCGCGCTTCGATTCGTGCACGATCGACTGGATCAGCGTCTGGAGGCTCGTCATCACCGCGAAGTGGGTCCAGCCGATCACGAACTGCGCCGCCAGCGCGAGCGGTAGTGCCCGCGAGACCGAGAAGACGGCCATCGCAGCGGAATAGCCGAGCATCAGCATCGCGGCCGCCTGCATCGACGGCCCGCGTTCGCGGTAGCCGATCGAGAGCGCGCCCAGCATCGCGCCCGCGCCCGTCGCGACCACGATCCACGCGAAGTAGTCGACGCTGCCGAGCACGTCCTCGGCGAACACCGGCAGGATCGCCGTGTGGGAAGCGCCGAACAGCGAGAGGGTGGCCACCATCGCGAGCGCGGGGAAAGCCGGACGCCGCTCGCGCGCGTGCCGGAATCCCACCGCGAGCCGCGCGAGGATTCCGCCGTCCTCGAACTCGATCTCGTAGCGGGCCACGCGCATCAGCGCGATCAGCGCCGCGGAGACGAGCGCCGCGACGACGAAGCCGACGAACGCCCATTCGAAGCGACTCGTGGCCACGATCGGTGCTGCGACCACCGGGCCGAAGACGCGCGTCAGGTTGTTGGCGGCCGACTGGAGAGACACGGCGCTCGGCATGTCGGCATCGGGCACCGCGTTGGCCGCCAGTGCGAAGCTCGCCGGCCCGGCGAACGCGAAGCTGGTGCCGAGCCCGAGCGCCAGAGCGAGCAGACCCGGCGGCGAGATCAGGTCGACGGCGGTGAGCGCCGCGAGCAGCGCCGACAGCGCGGCGACCGCGCCGTAGCTCGTCAGCATGATCCGCTTGCGGTCGAAGCGATCGGCCGCGACGCCCGCCAGCGGCGCCAGCGCGAACGCCGGGATGAACAGCGCGAAGAAGAGCAGGCCCAGCCAGATCGGCTGGTTGTGCGAGAGCTCGACCATCAGCCCCTGCATCCCGATATGCGAGATCCAGAAGCCGGTCTGGTTCACCATGAACGCGGCGAACAGCAGGCGGTAGGGGCGATGCGACAGCGCGCGGAACGCGCGGCCGCGCGTCGAGCCGAGGAAGCCGGGCGCGCCGGAAGCGGACACGCCCATCGCCACCGGGTCGGCGGGGTTGAGCGCAGCATCGCCCGGGTTGGCCCCGAGGCTCTCTTCGACGTGGGTCTTGACCATTGGTGGAGCGGGTGCCGGCGGGCGTCCGGCCCCGAGAAGGCGGCAGTCTATCGCACCTCGTGTCGCCCTCGGCAGCGGTGCGCGCGGCGCCTCGGACGGGTTACGCTCGGCCTCCCGCGCCTGCGAGGTTCTCGATGATCGATCTCGACCGCGACGGCGACGTGTTCGTGCTGCGCATGGATGCCGGCGAGAACCGTTTCCTCCCTGCCTTCATCGCCGCGTGGCACGCCGCGCTCGACGAGGTGGAGAAGGCCGCTGCGCCGAAGGCGTTGGTGACGATCGGCAGCGGCAAGTTCTACTCGAACGGGCTCGACGTCGAGCACATGGCGAAGTGCGGCGACGTCGACGGCTACGTCTCGAGCGTGCTCGCGGTGATGAAGCGCGTGCTGCTGTTCCCCGCCTTTACGGTGGCGGCGATCAACGGCCACGCGTTCGGCGCCGGCGCGCAGGTAGCACTCGCGCACGACGCGCGCGTGATGCGCACCGGTCGCGGCTTCCTCTGCATGCCCGAGATCGACATGAAGGTGTACCTGCACCCCGGCATGACCGCGCTGATCCAGGCGCGTCTGCCGCACCAGAGCGCCCACGAGCTGATCGTCACCGGCATGCGTTACCCGGCCGAGCGCGCGCTCGAGCGGCGCATCGTCGACCGCGCCGTCTCCGAAGAGGAGCTCTTGCCCGCGGCGGTCGCGATGGCGTCGGAGTGGGCGGCGAAGGCCGATCCCGCGATGAGCGCGCTCAAGCGGGGCCTGTATCCGCGCGTGCTCGAGGCATTCGGCGCCCGGCTCGCGACCTGACGGTCGCAGCGCGCCGGGCTCGCGGATGGATCCGCTCACCGAGACCGCGGTCTGCCGCGTCGACGCGATCCCCGACGGCGGCGCGCGCGGCTTCGTATTGCCCGACGTCGGTGACGGCGTGATCCGGATGATCGTGCTGCGCAGCGGCGAATCCGTGCGCGCCTACCGCAACCAGTGTCCTCACCGCGGCACGCCGCTCGACCTGCGCCCCGACGACTTCCTCGACCGCGACCGGACGCACATCGTGTGCTCCACCCACGGCGCGATCTTCCGCAAGGACGACGGCTACTGCCTCGCCGGCCCATGCGCCGGCGACCAGCTGTCGCCGATCGCGGTGCGCTTGGAGAACGGGATCGTGCTGGCGGAGATCACCGAGTGAGGGGGCGACCCCGCCCTGCCTCACGCCGCGCCCGCGGCGAGCGCCAAGCCGACCACGATCAGAAGCACGCCAACCATTCCGTGAAGGCCAGCGACCGTGACCTTGGGAAGCAGCCGCTTCCCGAAAAGGCTACCCGCAAACGCGGCAACTGTCGTCATGGCCACAAGGCGCCACGGGACCGCGGAAGACGAGTTCGGGAGCTGGGCGAAGGACCAGCCGTAGACAAGCAGGCGCGCGCTATCGACGAGCAGCGCGATGGCTGCTTGCGTTGACGCGAACGCCGCCGGCGACAACTCCAACGGACCGAGGAAGGCCGCGCGCAACGCGCCCTGATGCCCAGAGAGGCCGCCGAAGAAACCCGAGAGAGCGCCGCCAACGGGAAGCCAGCGGACCGGAGCCCGAAGCGAGCGCAACGCCGGTACGAGCTCGAGAAGCGCAAACCCGACGATCAGCAACCCCATGACGAGCTTGACCACTGTGACATTTGCAGGACGCCCCAGGAAGGACCAAGACGCCAGCGGCGCCTGACCAGACAGGGATGTGAGCAAGAGCGCGCCAATGAACGACGCGACGACAGCCGGGAATCCGAACCGCACGACGACGGACCGTTGCACTCGACCGGCGAGGATGCCGGCCTTGAAGAGGTTGTTGGCCATGTGGACGACCGCCGTTGAGGCCACAGCCACTTCCACCGGCAGGAAGAGAGAGAACGCTGGCATCAGCAGCGTGCCCAGACCAAATCCGGAAAAGAACGTGAGCAGGGAGATTCCAAACGCGAGGAAGGCGAGCGCAACTGCTGCAATCACGGCATGATGCTCACTACTTCGCTGCGACCCAACCGATCGGCGATGACCGCGGCCCGACCTGAGAAGGGACGTACCAGAAGGAACCGGTCTGAGCCACACCATCCGCGCATTCGCGCGATTTCTCCGCTTGCTCGCGCTGCCGGCGCTCCTCGCTTCGGGTTGCCGCGGATCGAGTTCCGGAGGTACTTGGATCAGCGGAACACAGGAACAGCGATGGATGGCCATGGAGAAGCATCTCCGCGGCCTCGACGTGGCGATGGTAGAGCTCAGCTACCGGTACGATGAGCTGTATTGGGCGGGGACGGATGGGAACTGGGAATACGCCGGCTACCAGGCGGGGAAGATGCGGCTCGCGCTGGACAACGCCCTCGAGAGAAGGCCGAAGCGACAGGCGTCCACGGCCGAGATCTTCTTCCCAGCTCTCGAGCGTGTCGAGAGCGCAATCGCCGCCCGGGATCGCAAGAAATTCCCAGCGGCCTTCGAAGCCATGACGGCCTCTTGCAACGCGTGCCATGCGGCGGAAGGAGTCCCGACGTTCCGGGTCGCGCCGCCCGATGATCGAACCTCTTCGACGACGCGACGTCCGTGAACCGCTCCCTGCGATCGGAGTCCCGCCGTTCGCCGAGTCGCTGAGAAGAAGCTGGACCACCGGTGTCGTCGATCTCGTGACCCATCTGGCTGGGAAAGGCTACGGCGACCTTGGTGCTGCCAACGGATCGTCCGCGGTGAGCGACCGGAACAGCGCGCTCGAGAACTTAGCAGTCGTGAACCGCAGCATCCCCGGCGAGTTCGCGCAAGGACCTTGTCTGCGTCCGCGAGAACTCGGTCGAGCGAGTCGCCGCGCCCGACTGCGATCTCGCACTCTCCGCGGGCCGTCCCGGAGAATCTTCCGCTCTAGAGCGCCTGATGCTACCACGATCCGCACTGCCAGAGGTCTACGGCACTGCCTAATGAGTGACTAAACCTCGGATCGCTAGAACGGCTCGAACCGGATCGGCAGCGCGGCGAAGCCGCGGAAGAATTCGGAGCGCAGGCGGCGGATGCCGGGCTCGTCGATCTCGTAGTCGGGCATGTCGCGCAGCAGCTCCTCGAGCAGCACGCGGCCTTCGAGGCGCGCGACGTGCGCGCCGAGGCACATGTGCTGGCCGTGACCGAACGACAGGATGCGCGGCGCGCGGCGGCGGACGTCGAAGCGGTCGGGGTCGGGGAACTCGCGCTCGTCGCGGTTGGCGGAACCCCACAGGAAGAGCAGGCCGCTGCCTTCCGAGAGCCGCTTGCCGTGCATCTCGAAGTCGCGCGCGATCGTGCGACCGAGCATCTGCGTCGGCATGTCGATGCGCAGCGTCTCGTGGAACGCGTCGGGAATCAGCGACGGATCGGCCGCGCACGCGGCGCGCTGCTCCGGGTTCTGCGCCAGACGCCAGAGCGCCGCCGAGAACACCTTCGGGAACGTCTCCGTGCCGCCGATCACCAGCATGTTCAGGTGCACCGCGACGCGCATGTCGTCGGCGCGCTCGCCGGCGATCTCCTCGGTGTGGAGCTTGTGCAGCAGGCTGCCCTCGGGCGCGCCGCGCGCGCGCATCTCCTTCGAGAGGCGGAACAGGTACATCGCGAGCTCTTTCGCGGCGTCGATCCCGCGCGGAGTGCTGCCGCGCCGGCCGGGCTCGCGCTCGAAGTAGGTGTTCACCCAGCTCATGATCTGGTCGGCGTCCTCGAGCGGCAGCCCGAGGATCGTGCACACCACGCGCGTCGAGAGCCGGCCGCCGAGATCGGCCACCGCGCACGCCGTGCCGCGCTCGCGCACCGCGTCGATCGCCTGACGCGCCAGCTCGCGCACGCGCGGCTCGAGCCCGGCCACCGCCCCCGGTTTGAACGGCGGGTTGAAGAACCCGCGCACCGGCCCGTGCTGCGGCGGATCGAGGCCGGAGAGGTTCGGCGAGATCGGCGTCTGCTTCGTGACGAGATGTGTCGAGGTGGTGCCGAACTTCGACGTCAGGTTGCGTTGATCCTGCTCGAGGTTCCACACGTCCGCGAAGCGCGACGCGAACCAGCAGTCGTACTCCTCGAGATAGTGCAGCGGCGACTCGTCGCGCAGCTGCCGATAGATCGGGTACGGATCGTCGAAGACGGCGTCGTTGAACGGGTCGTAGTGCACCATCGGTCGTCGGGGACCGTAACACTCCCGCAGACGACGGTGCTAGCTTGCGCCGGCTGCAAGTCGCGAACAGGAGGTGTGCGATGAATCGCTTCGACGGAAAAGTCGCCTTGGTCACCGGGGCGGCCTCGGGCATCGGGCGCGCGACGGCGCTGCGGCTCGCGAGCGAGGGCGCGCTGGTATTCGGCGCCGACATCGACGAGGCCGGGCTCGCGCGCACGGCTGCCGAGATCGCGGAAGCCGGCGGCAAGATGCAGGGCGGGCGCTTCGACCTCACCCGCCGCGACGACTGCTTCGGCGCGGTTGCCGCCGCGACCGCAGCCTTCGGGCGCCTCGACGTGCTCGCCAACATCGCCGGCGCGAGTCAGTTCCACCTCTTCGAGCAGATGCCCGAGGCGAGCTGGAACTTCATGATCGCGCTCAACCTGTCGGCCGTCGCGTTCACTTGCCAGGCAGGCATCCCGCACCTGCTCGAGACGAAGGGCGCGATCGTGAACGTGGCGTCGGTCGCGGGCCTGATGGGACAGGCCTATACGGTGGCGTACTGCGCCGCGAAGGGCGGCGTCGTGCAGCTCACGAAGTCGCTTGCCGCCGAGTACGTGCTGACCGGATTGCGCGTGAACGCGGTCGCGCCGGGCGCGGTCGACACGCCGCTGAACAAGAAGCTCGACTTCCCGAAGGAGATGAACTGGAAGCTCGCGAAGCTCTACGTCGGCCACCGCGGGATGTGCCAGCCGGAAGAGATCGCCGGTGCGATCGCCTACCTCGCGTCCGACGAGGCGCGCTTCGTGCACGGCTCGATCCTGTCGATCGACGGCGGCGTGGCATCGAGTTAGTTAGAGGCAGGCCTCGAACGCCATCCCCTGGAGCCGATAGCGCCAGATCACGAAGTCGGGGGACAGCTCGCCGTTGGTGACGAACGCGAACGCGAGTCTCGTTCACCATGTGGCCCTGGTTCATCGCGTGATAGGCGTTCTTCTCGCCGGGTTGTACCGGGCAGCGGGATCTCGATCATCGCGCGCCGGATCGCGTCGCGGTCGCCCCAGTGGTCGACGTCGAGCCATTTCGGTCCGAGCGGGAAGCCGGCGCGGTGGCTCATCACGTGCCGGATCGTCACCTGCCGCTTCTCCGGAACGACGCTCGCGAACTCGGGCCAGTACTTCACGACCGGCTCGTCGTAATGGAACGCGCCGCGCTCGTAGAGCATCAGCATCGCCAGACCCGCGAGACCCTTCGTCGAGCTGAAGATCACGAACAGCGTCTCGGGCGTGACGGGCACCCGCGTCCGCACCCGTGCCAGGCCGCCCCCCGCCTCGAGCACGCGCACGCCGCGCCGGTCAACGGCGAGCTGGGCGCCGTGGAACAGCTCGCCCTTCTCGAGCGTCTTCTCGAACTCCGCGACCAGCCGGTCGAGCACGGCGGAGTCCATCCCGACAGACTCGGGCGGCGCCTCGGGCTCGGCGCGCCAGACGGTCAAGACTCGGCCCTCGGCCGGTGCTCGCGCACCCGCGTCGAGGCATAGGCGCGCTCTTCGAGGCGACCGTCGCCGAGCACCACGGCGGGGCTGGCCCCGTCGATGTGTCCCATGATGCCCTTGTACAGGCTGTAGCCGCAAAGCTCGAGCAGGCGATCGGAGAACGTGCGCGTGATCTCGCGCGGGACGCCGAGGTACTGGTTCTGCTGCGGCCGGCAGAAGCCGGCGCAGTACTGGACGTTGACGCCGATCCGCCACTCGTCCGCGGTGGTGTTGCCGCCGCCGCCGTGCCACAGGCCGCCGTCGATCACGAGCACGCTGCCGGCCGGCATCTCCGCCGGGATCGACGGGCGGTTCGGGTCGGGCCGGTCCGACTCGCGGTGGGTGCCGGGCAGGATGCGCGTCGCGCCGTTCGCCTCGCTGAAGTCGGTGAGCGCCCACAGCGAGGTGCACATCAGCGGCGGGTGCGGGCGCGGCACCGTCATCACCAGATCGTCGGGGTGGATCGGCTGGGGGCGCTCGCCGGGGCCGATGTCGATCGCGGTCATGCCGGAGAGCAGGCAGCCCGGGTCGAGCACGCGCTCGACCAGCGGTAGCACCGCCGCGTGCACCGGCATCTGCTGGAACACCGGATCCTTCGCGAGCAGGTTGTAGGTGCGCAGCGTCGCATAGCCCTCGGCCGGATTGCCGCGCGGAGCGGCCCCGCTCTCGGCTTCGATCCGGCGGATCGCAGCCACCAGCGCGGTGACGAGCTCCGGCTCGATCGCTCTCTCGAGGATCGTGAAGCCCTGATCCCGCATCTCGGCGAGCGGTCGCTCGAGGGTTGCTTCGTTCACGGCGATCTCCGTCTGCCTTCCCATCGGGCTGGGCGGGCATTCTACCGCCCCGCTCGCCGATCCTGCTGAGGGATCCATTACGGGAACGGTTTGGAGAAGATCCGGGTGCCGGGGCCGCATCCTGTAACCAGCACGATCGGGAATGCGACGCACCCCGAGCACGGTTGCGCATCCGGGCGGTCTCCTGATGGAGACGGCTCGGATGCGCCTCCGAGCTCACAGCAGATCTGGCCGTAGGAGTGCCCCCGCGCCTCGGGAGCGCTCGAGTGGAGAGTTGCAGAGAAAACACAGGAAGGTCCTGGCCCCGGCGACCGCGGTGCTGCTCGTCCTCGGGGTGGGCAGCAGTGCGAACGCGCTCTCGTTCAGCAGTCTGGGGAGCCTTTGGAGCTCGTTC
>Ga0184637_10000529_pt1 | contig 28350 bp, 27 predicted proteins | sample PLM3_127_b2_FD_133143 | JGI IMG/M metagenome (GOLD analysis project Ga0184637, IMG submission 133143) | Groundwater sediment microbial communities from an aquifer in East River, Colorado, USA - PLM3_127_b2 | ecosystem: Environmental > Terrestrial > Soil > Riparian zone | place: USA: East River... | reverse complement strand
TCCCCCTGGCGTCGCGAGGCCGCCTCTGAACGAAGCGCTTCCACCAACCACGAATATGGGGGCGCCTAATCGAATACCCGCAGTGACGTCGCGGCCGTCGCCGGTCGTCTGTGCCAACACGTAGAGGGTGGCGTCTCCTCCAGCGCCACTGCCAGCGCCGTCCCATCCTGCACCACCCGATCCGCCGTACGCAGTCGCGACGGCTTGGGCGGCGCCCGCGTCGTTGCGCGCAACAGAGCGAGCGCTCGCACTTCCGCCGCTCCCGGCCATGCCCGCATCAGCCGACAGGAGTCCGCCTATCCCTCCGCGTGCCGACGTCGCGACGTAGAGCGACTTGGCGCTGACAGCGCGTTCCAGGTGACTGAGCGCATCGCCCCCGCGAGCAGCCTCGGCATCGATCGACTCCCCGCCCCGACCACCCTGCGCGGACTGATCCAGGAAGATCGGTCCGGTCGTCGCAGCCTCCACGGCGTCGACGAGCGAAACGCTGGCTCCATCGCCGCCGCGACCGGAATCGTTGGCGTTGCCACCCCAGCCTCCGATGGCTTCAGCCTCCACCGATACGCTCGCGCCGTTCGTCGAGCGCCCATACACGAGTCCGAGTTGTGCCGCACCGCCAGCGCCGGCTGCGGCGTTGCTCGAGTCGCCTCCCTTGCCGCCCATGGCGTCAACGTCGAGCGTGAGCGTGCCGCCCCCCGTGTTCTCGGCAGATGCCGAGTTGAAAGCCGCGCCGCCGGCGCCCCCCGCTCCTCCAAGCGTGAGGTTTCCACCGATCACTCCGCCGCCCGCCCCGCCGACGGCATCCTGCCTGAGTGTCAGTCTCCCGCTCGTCGCGCCAGATACGGCGTCCGCGATGTGCATGTCGCCGCCGCGACCGCCGACGCCGCCATTCTCCGTTCTGCCACCCACGCCGCCGGTCTGAATGGCGACGACCTGCACCTGCGCGCCCCCGCTCGACTCCCCGTGCGCCGTGGCGATCACGCCACCACCGTCGCCGCCGCCTCCGCCGGTCCCGCCACCGTAGCCGCCTTCACCACCCGTCGCGCGCGCCTCGACGGCGACCGACGCATTCCCCGCGTTGCTGCCTTCGGCGCTGGAAGAGGCAAAGCCGCCATCTGCGCCAACGCCGGCATCGAAGGCGCCGTTCGAATAGGCGTATCCACCGTTGCCGCCGACGGCGATGCCGCGCACATCGGCGAAACTGTTTTCGAGCGAATTGCCGACCGATCGACTCGTGGCCGCTCCGCCGTCAGCGCTCGACGCTCCGCCCCCACCCGTCCCGCCATTCGCCTCGGCCTGGGCGGTCGCACTTCCGGTGGCGGTCGTGATCGCCGTAGCCGACGCGTCGCCACCCCCGCCAGCGGGAACCGAGACCGACAGGTCCGGGCCGCCGACGCCACCGATCGCTCGCGCGGTATTGGTCGCGTCGCCGGAGATGGCCGAAGCCACGGCATCCTGCCCATCGGCGCCAGGCGCGCCGTTGGGAGCGATCACGGTGATCGTGAGGGCGGAAGCGAGCGACGGGCCCAGGACTAGAAGCGAGGCGACGAGGATCGCGCGCCACATGGGGACCCCTTCCCTGAACGCCAGAGCGACCCCCCCCGGGCCGCAGGCTCGCGAACAGGAGGTAGGCGGCGCAGGGGTCCTGGTGGCAAAACTGTGTCGGTTCGAAGTCCGAACCAACCCTGTGCGCCCCTCTGGAACATGTTCTAGTCTCTCCGCCCGCCCCCCCGGTCCCGGGGCCGCCCCCCGGCGGCCGCGGCGCGCCGTCGGGGCGCCGAGGCCCGGATGCACCTCGAGTTCACGCCGGAGCAGCAGCGGCTGCGCCAGGAGATCCGCGGCTACTACCGCCAGCTCTTCACGCCCGAGCTGCGGGCGGCGCTGGATGCCGAGTGGGAAGAGATGGGCGGGCCCGTCTTCCGCGAGGTGGTCGGACGCATGGGCAAGGACGGCTGGCTGGGGATCGGCTGGCCGCGCGAGCATGGCGGCCAGGGCCGCACGCCGCTCGAGCAGTTCATCTTCTGGGACGAGACCTACCGCGCGCGCGCGCCGCTCCCGATCATCGCCGTCAACACGATCGGGCCGACGCTGATGCAGTTCGGCACGCCCGAGCAGAAGGCGGAGCTGCTGCCGGGGATCGTGAAGGGCGAGCTGATCTTCGGGGTGGGCTACACCGAGCCCGGCGCAGGCACCGATCTCGCCTCGCTCACCACGCGCGCCGTGCGCGACGGCGACGAGTACGTGATCGATGGGCAGAAGAGCTACACCACCCACGCCCACGATGCGGACTGGATCTGGCTCGCCGCGCGCACCGATCCCGACGCGCCCAAGCACAAGGGGATCTCGATCATCCTGGTGCCCACCAGCGCGAAAGGCTTCTCGTGGACCCCGATCCGCACGCTCGGCGGCGAGCGCACCAACGTCACCTACTACTCGGGCGTGCGCGTGCCGGTCACGAACCGGGTCGGGCCCGAGAATCTGGGCTGGACGCTGATCACCTCGCAGCTCAACCACGAGCGCATCACGCTGGCCGCGCCGGGTTCCGCCGACGCCATGCTCGACGAGGTCTGGGGCTGGGCCGCCAAGGCGCCCTCGCCCGAGGGCGGCCGCATGCTCGACCAGCCCTGGGTGCAGATGAACCTCGCGCGCGCCTACGCCAAGCTGGAGGCGCTCAAGCTGCTGAACTGGCGCTCCGCGTGGTCGATCACGGCGGGTGTTCCCAACATGGCCGAAGCGTCGGCCGTAAAAGTTTTTGGCACGGAGACCTGCATCGAGATCTACCGGCTCCTGCTCGAGATCGTGGAGGCCACGGGCCTCGCGCTCCACGGCGAGCCCGGCGCCCTGTTCGGCGGAATCCTGGAGAACGCCTACCGCAGCGCCACCACCATGACCTTCGGGGGCGGCGTGAACGAGGTGCAGCGTGACATCATCGCCGTGGCCGGCCTGGGCCTGCCCCGGGCGAGACGCTGACGCGTGAGGCCGAGATGAGCGCGAAAGAACAGCTCGAGAAGCAGCTCGCGGCGTACGTGGGGATCGTGCAGGGCCCCGTCGAGATCGCGCAGGACGCCGTGAACGAGGCGATGATCCGCCATTGGTGCGAGGCGATGGGCGACCGCAACCCCGCCTACCTGGACCCCGAGGCCGCCAGGGCGAGCGTGCACGGGGGAATCGTGGCCCCGCCCGTGATGCTGCAGGCCTGGATCCTGGGCGGCCTCGAGATGGCCGACGACGCGGCCGGTCCCAGGAACAAACAGCAGGAGCTGCATCGCCTGCTCTCCGAGCACGGCTACACCGGCGTGGTCGCCACCAACACCGAGCAGGAGTACGCCCGTTATCTGCGCCCGGGGGACCGCGTGCAGGCGGTCACCACGATCGCGTCGATCTCGGAGGAGAAGGCCACCGGCCTCGGCACCGGCTACTTCATCGAGACACGCACCGATTTCCGGGATCAGCAGGATGCGCCGCTCGGCTCGATCACGTTCCGCGTGCTGAAGTTCAAGCCCGCGCAGCAGGCGCAGCCCGCCGCCACCGCCAGCAGCGCTCCGGCGAAGCCGCGGCGCCTGCGGGCGCCACGCGCGCACGACAACGGCTGGTGGTGGGAGGCCGTCGACCGCGGCCAGCTGCTGATCCAGAAGTGCAGCGAATGCGGCAGATTGCGGCACCCGCCGCGCCCGATGTGCCCGAGCTGCCAGTCCACCGCCTGGAGCGGGATCCCGTCCAAGGGACGCGGGACCGTGTATAGCTACGTGGTGCTGCGCCATCCGCCGATCCCGGGTTACGACTACCCGCTGCCGGTGGCGGTGATCGATCTCGAAGAAGGCACGCGGATCGTCTCGAACGTGGTCGGCTGCAAGCCCGAGGACGTGTACATCGGGATGAAGGTTCGTCTCTCGATCGAGAACGTGGACGAAGAGCTGAAGCTGCCGCTCTTCCGCCCCGCGGCCTGAGCGAGGACCGGATGGATTTCACGCTCGGCGAAGAGCATGTGCTGGTGCGCGATCTCGCGCGCGAGATCCTGGCCCGCGAGACGACGCCCGAGCTGCTCAAGGCGCTCGAGGCGGAGGGCGCGGCGTACTCGCCCGTGCTGTGGTCACAGCTGGCGGCGGCAAATTTGCTTGGCATCGCGGTGCCCGAGGCCCTCGGCGGCATGGGGCTCTCTCTGCTCGAGCTGTGCGCGCTGCTCCAGGAAACCGGCCGCGCGGTGGCGCCGGTGCCGGCGCTGGCGGCGCTCGCGCTCGCCGGGCTCCCGCTGGCCCGCGCCGGTACAAAGGCGCAGCGCGAGCGCTGGCTTCCCGCGCTGGCGCGCGGCGAGGCAATCCTGACCGCGGCGCTGGTCGATGCGGGCTCCGCCGATCCGGCCGCGCCCGCCACGCGCGCGCGCCGCGAGGGCGCGCGCTTCCTGCTCGACGGCGAGAAGCTCTGCGTCCCGGTGGCGGGCGCCGCGCAGCTCGTGCTGGTGCCGGCCGCCACCGACGCGGGCCCGCGCGTCTTCCTGGTCGATCCGCGCGCGCCGGGCGTCCGGATCCAGAGGCGGCTCGGCTCGGGACGCCGGCCGAGCTTCGGTCTGCGCCTCAAGGGCGCCCGCGCCGAGGACATCCTTGGCGGCGAGGACTTCGAAGCCAGCGAGCTGCTGCGCTGGCTGGACGACGTGGCGCTGGTCGCAGTCGCCGCGACCCAGATCGGCGTCTCCGAACGCGCGCTCGAGATCACCGCCGGCTACGTGAAGCAGCGCGTTCAGTTTGGGGCGCCGATCGGCTCCTTCACCGCCGTGCAGCACCGCTGCGCCGACGCCTGGATCGACCTCGAGGCGCTGCGCTGGACCACCTGGCGCGCAGCCTGGAAGCTCGCGCACGGCGAGGACGCGCACCGCGAAGCGCTGGTCGCGAAGTTCTGGGCGGCCGACGCCGGCGCGCGGATCGCGACGGCGACCCAGCATTTGCATGGCGGCATGGGCGTCGACCTCGATTATCCGATCCACCGATACTTCTTGTGGTCGAAGGCGCTCGAGCTCGAGCACGGCGGCGGAACCAGGCAGCTGGCGGGCCTCGGGCGCGATCTGGCCCGAACCGGGCCGCCGGGGCTGCGATGACCGCGCGCTCGCCCTCGCTATCCAAGATCCAGGTCGGCGACCCGCTGCCCGAGCTGCGCGTGCCGCTCACCAGCAGCTTGATCGTCGCCGGCGCCGTCGCCTCGCGGGACTTCACCCGGGTGCACCACGACAAGGCGGCGGCGCAGGCCGCCGGGATGCAGGACGTCTTCATGAACATCCTGACTACCGAAGGCTGGGTGTCGCGCTTCGTCACGGACTGGGCGGGACCGGATGCCCGGATCCGCAAGCTCTCGCTCAAGCTCGGCGCGCCAAATCTGCCGGGCGACGTGATGGTGATGACGGGCAAGGTGCAAGCCAAGCAAGACGAAGCTGTGGTGGTCGAGGTGGTGGGCAAGAACGCCTGGGGCAACCACGTCACGGCGGCGGTCACGCTGTCGCTGCCAGGCTAGCAAGCGCGCGAAGCGCGCGCGCAGCGAGGCGTAGCCGAGCGGAGTTCACCCAGGAGGGCAAGCAGGAGCGCATGTCGAGAACCCTCAAGGACCAGGCCGCCATCGTCGGGATCGGGCAGACCGAGTTCTCGAAGAACTCCGGCCGCTCGGAGCTCCAGCTCGCCTGCGAGGCCGTGCGGGCGGCGATCCGCGACGCGGGTCTCACGCCGTCCGACGTCGACGGCATGACCACCTTCACGCTCGACACCAGCGACGACATCGAGATCGCGCGGTCGGTGGGAATCGGCGATCTGACCTTCTTCAGCCGCACGCCGCACGGCGGCGGCGCGGCGCTCGGCATCGTGCACCAGGCGGTGCTCGCGGTCGCGACCGGCGCGGCGGAGGTGGTCGTCTGCTACCGCGCGCTCAACGGCCGCTCCGGCCAGCGCTACAGCCAGGGCGTCGCGGGCGACATCGTGACGAGCGATCTGATCCACTGGAGCTGGTACATGCCCTTCGGGCTGATGACGCCCGCCAGCTGGGTGGCGATGTTCACGCAGCGCTACATGCACGAGACGGGCTGCAAGAGCAGCGACCTCGCGCAGGTGGCGGTCTCGACGCGCAAGCACGCGGTGTCCAACCCGAACGCGTTCTTCCACGGCAAGCCGCTCTCGTTCGAGGAGCACCAGAGCTCGAGGATGATCGTCGACCCGCTGCGGCTCTACGACTGCTGCCAGGAGACGGACGGCGGCTGCGCCTGCATCGTCACCACGCCCGAGCGCGCGCGCGACCTCGCGCAGCCGGGAGCGCTGATCCGCGGCATCGCGCAGGCGGCGGGCTCCGATCAGGAGGTGATGACCAGCTTCTACCGCCCGAACATTGCCGCCATCCCGGAGATGGATCTGGTGGCCAAACAGGTGTACGCCACCTCGGGCCTCGGGCCCGCCGACCTGGAAGCCGCCGTGATCTACGACGCCTTCTCCTCGATCGTGCTCTGGCAGCTGGAGAGCTTCGGACTCTGCGGGCGCGGCGAGGCGAAGGACTTCGTGAAGGACGGCGCGCTCGAATTGACCGGCCGGCTCCCGTGCAATACCCATGGCGGTCAGCTCTCCGAGGCCTACATCCACGGTATGAACGGCGTGAACGAGGGCGTGCGGCTGATCCGCGGCAGCTCGGTGAACCAGCCCGCCAAGAACGACTGCGTGCTCGTGACGGCGGGCGTCGGGGTGCCGACCAGCGCCATGATCCTCGGAAAGCTCACCTGACGAAGGAGAACCCCATGCATGAAGCGGTCATCGTCGAAGCGCTGCGCACCCCGATCGCGCGTGGCAAGGCCATCAAGGGGGCGCTCTCCGCGTTCCATCCCGCCCAGCTGCTCGCGAAGGTGCAGGACGCGGTGGTGACGAAGGCCGGCCTCGATCCCGCCGACGTCGAGCAGATCATCGGCGGCTGCGTCACCCAGGCCGGCGAGCAGGCGGGCAACCTCGCGCGCAACGCCTGGCTCTCGCGCGGCAAGGGTTGGCGCACGGGCGGCACCACGGTCGATACGCAGTGCGGCTCGGGCCAGCAGGCCAATCATCTGGTCTCCGCGCTGATCCGGTCCGGCAACATCGACGCCGGCATCGCCTGCGGCGTGGAGGTGATGAGCCACGTCGGGCTCGGCGCCAACGTGATCAACGGCCCCGGCTTCTTCGTGCCCGCCGACTGGCCGTGGGACTCGACGCCCGACCAGTTCCGCTCGGCCGAGCGGATCGCCAAGAACCGAGGCATCACCAGGGAGGACGTCGACCGCTTCGGCCTAGCCTCGCAGCAGAAGGCCAGGCGCGCGCGCGACGAGGGCCGCTTCAAGCAGGAGATCCTGCCGATCGACGCGCCCGTGCTCGGCGACGACGGCAAGCCCTCCGGCCGCACCCAGCTCGTCGAGGAGGATCAAGGCATCCGCGACACGTCGCTGGAGGCGCTCGCGCAGCTGAAGCCGGTGGTCGAGGGCGGGATCCACACGGCCGGGAACTCGTCGCAGATCAGCGACGGCGCGGCGGCGATCCTGTGGATGACGGCCGACAAAGCCCGGGCGCTGGGCCTGCGTCCGCGCGCGCGCATCCTGCAGGGCGTGGTGGTCGGCACCGATCCCTACTATCTGCTCGACGGCCCGATCGACGCGACCGAGGCGATCCTCGCAAAGACCGGGATGCAGCTCTCGGACATGGACCTGATCGAGATCAACGAGGCCTTCGCGGCGGTCGTGCTCTCGTGGGCGCGGGTCTGCAAGCCGGACATGGATCGCGTCAACGTGAACGGCGGCGCGATCGCGCTCGGCCACCCGGTCGGGGCAACCGGCACGCGGCTGATCGTCACCGCGTTGCACGAGCTCGAGCGACGCGGCCTCGGCACCGCCTTCATCACCATGTGCTGCGGCGCCTCGGTCGGCACCGGCACCATCATCGAGCGGCTGTAGGAAGGGAGAAGACATGCAGGGCGATCTCGAGGGAAAGGTCGCGATCGTCACGGGGGCCGCGCACGGGCTCGGCCGCGTGGAGGCGCTCCAGCTCGCGAGCCAGGGGGCGCGCGTGGTCGTGAACGATCTGGGCACACGCGGCGACGGCCGCGGCCGCGACGAGACGGCCGCACGCGAGGTGGTGGAGGAGATCCGCAAGCAGGGCGGCGAGGCCGTGCCGCACTTCGGCGACGTCGCCGACTGGAACGACGCGCAGGCCCTGATCAAGACCGCGCTCGACACCTGGGGAGAGCTCCACATCCTGGTCAACAACGCGGGCTTCCTGCGCGACTCGACGATCTTCAACATGAGCGAGGAAGACTTCGACGCCGTGATCCGCGTCCACCTGAAGGGACACTTCTGCACCATGCGCTTCGCCAGCGCGTACTGGCGCGACACGGCCAAGGCCAGCGGCACCCCCATTTTTGGGCGCCTGATCAACACCAGCTCGGAGGCCTTCATCTTCGGCTCGGTGGGGCAACCCAATTACGCGGCGGCGAAGGCGGGCATCGTGGCCATGACCATGTCGGCCGCGCAGGCGCTGCTCAAGTACGGCGTGACGGCGAACGCGATCATGCCGCGCGCGCGCACGCGCATGAACGCCGAGGGTCCGCTCAAGGCGATGTTCGCGAAGCCGGCGGAGGGCTTCGACGTGTTCGCGCCGGAGAACGTCGCGCCGCTGGTCGGCTATCTGGCTGCGCCGGAAGCGCAGCGCATTTCGGGCCACGTGCTGATCGTCTGGAACAAGGACGTAAGCGTACTCGGCAGGCCCCGCACCGACACCCGGTTCCACAGCGAGGAGCGCTGGACCGTCGCGAGCCTGCACCAGCAGCTGGCGCCGCACTTCGAGAAGCTCGAGCCGGTCAAGGACGGCTTCACGGTGCCGCCCGCCTAGCAAGCGGCGCGCGCAGCGAGCCGAAGGCGAGCGAAGTTCACTCAGGCCGGGGGCACGATGGTCTACCTGAAGACCCTCCTCTTCACCGTACTCGTCCCCGGCACCGTCGCCGGGCTGGTGCCGTACTGGATCCGGGCCGCGACGGGGGCGGCGCCGGCGGAGCCGCTGCTGCGAGCCCTCGCGCTGCTCCTCGCTGCGGGCGGTCTCGCAATCTACCTGTGGTGCGCGCTCGACTTCGCTCGCGCGGCGGGCACGCCTGCCCCGATCGATCCGCCGAAGGAATTGGTGGCTCGCGGCCTGTACCGATACTCCCGCAATCCCATGTACGTCGGCGTGCTCTCCCTGATCGCCGCGCAAGCTCTCTACTTCACCTCGTCCGGGACGCTGCTGTATGCCGCGCTGCTCTTCCTCGCATTCCACAGCTTCGTGGTCCTGTACGAAGAGCCAACACTGGCTCGGAGCTTTGGAGCCGCCTACCAACGTTATCGTGCGTCGGTGCCCCGCTGGATCCCCAAGCTTCCGCCGCGCGCCGGCGACGCCGAAGGCTAGTCCGCGAGCAGCGCGCCGAGCAGCGCCGCCGCGCAGCCGGCCAGCGTGATCACGAAGCCGGCGCCGCCCAGGAAGAACCAGCGCAGCACCGCTCGCCGCTCGGCGCCGCGCAGGCGCTCGTGCAGACGCGTCGGCGCCAGCCACCAGCGCGGCGGCAGCTCGCCGCGCGCCGCGAGCGCGCGCGCGAGCTTCGCGTGATAGACGAGACTGGTCGGAATCCCGAGTCCGAGCCCCAGCGCGACGCCGAGGACGCCGAGCTCGAGGACGGCGGTCCAGGAGAGCAGCGGCACCGCGAGCCCGCCCACCGCGAGCACCAGCACCAGCGCGACGACCAGCCAGATTTCCGGCACTCGGCGTGGATCGGCCGGCGGCGCCGGCGGCTTTACGATGGGACTGTCGCGCCGGTCGCGCTCGGTCAGGGCCCCGACAGCTCGATGCGCTCGATCCGCACCGAGAAGAAGCCGAGCCCCTCGTCTTCGATCACGCGGGCCCGAGCATTCGGGGGCCGTCTCGCATCGCCCGAGATGAACAGGAATTCCCCGGCGCCGCTCTGCACGAGACGCGCCCGCAGCATCCTGTATTGCTCGAGCGACGCGACGTAGAAGATCGGCTTGTCGAAGAATTCGCGCGCGAGCGTCTGCGGCACCCACCACACGCTGGTGACGACGACAGCCTCCGGTCGCTCGCGCACGGCCTGTTCGAGCCTCTCCCCGAACACGAGCTTGCGCCGCAGCAGATCGATGGAAAAGACCTGCAGCGCGACGCTTCCCGCCGCGAGCAGCGCGAGCAGGACGGCCGCCCCCCTGGCTGCCCCCGAACCGCGCCAGAGCCCCTGCAGGCCCACGGCGCAGGGCACCGCGAGCAGCGGATAGAGCTCGAGCAGGTAGCGATTGCCCCAGTGGACCCCGGTCGTGTTGCGCACCGGCGTGAGCGCGAAGTAGAGCAGCGCGTAGCCTGCCACCAGCCGCAGGAGCCAGCCGACCACGCGATCGGAAGCCGGCGCCGGGCCCGGGTCGCGGCGGCGCAGCAGGCCGACCACCAACAGCGGCGCCGCGGCGAAGAAGCCGTTGCTCCGCATCAGCCGCTCGATCGGGCTCGCGGCCATCGCATGGGAGACGGCGAGAACGATCGCGCCGGCGAGCGCCCAGGCCGCGGCGGCCAGGGCGACGGCTCGATAGGCCCGGTTCGGGAGCCGCAGCTGCGCGAGCAGCAGGAGCGCGAACGGACCGGTCATCAGCGCGGAGAGCGCGACGCCGGGGCCGGAAGCGAGAAAGAGGTTGTGAAGCACGGCAGGCCGCGTGCGCAGGAGGAAGCCGAGGCCCGTCCCCTCGCCCTCGCGCGGTGCGAATCCGTGCGTCAGGTGGAAGCCCAGCGGGTCGCCGAGCGCGAGCCATTGGAAGAGCGCGAGCGGCAGCAGCCCAGCCGCGAGCCCAGCGCCGAAGATCCCGCCCGTGCGGAGCCGCTCCCGCGGCGTCGCGAAAAAGACCAGCGCGCCGAGCACCGCCGCAAAGATCAGGAGCGGGTCGCGCATGGCCGCGGCCAGCGCAATCACGAGCCCGGAGAGGAAGAGCCGCCGCTTCGAACCGCGAATCAGGAACTCGAATGCCAGCGCCACCGCACCGACGCACAGGCTCGCCGCGACGGCGTGCTCCCAGAAGACGACGGCATAAAACCAACTGGGGGTCGCGAGGCCGGCGACCAGGATCGCGAGCGCGCGGCCGCGCGGCGGGAGTCCACCGAGATCCGCGATCCTGCCCACGAATCCGAGCAGCGCGAGCGAAGCGAGCAGCGGCAGCAGGCAGAGGCCGGCGTCGCCGAGCAAGCGGAACGGGAGCGCGGAGAGCGCGGGGAAGATGGGCGAGAAGACGGAGTAGAGCCGGCCGTCGCGAACCACGGAGAAGGGTCTCGGCAGCGGGTTGAACGCGAGCTCCGGATCCAGGTCGCGACCCGGCCACGGCAGCGAGAAGTCCCGGAAGCCGCTCGCGAGCAGCGCTTCCACCTGGATCCGTTTGTTGCCGTTGTCGACGACCCAGAGCCCGCCGGGTGGAAGCATCACGAGCGTCGCCACGTACACGAGCGCGATCGCGGCGATCGGTCCTGAGAATCGGAGTCTATGCAACCTGCTCGCATCCTCGGTGCTGATGGGGGCGGTCGCATGTTACCCTGCGAGCCGGCCGCTGCGCGGCGGCTGCATCTCGGAGACTTCCGCATGGACCCCCAGCTCCTGGCGGCAGCGCGCGCCGCCTTCCCCGCGAATGCGAAGGCCGTGACGCTCGGCGCGCCGATGCACCACGGCGAGTGTCACCCCGAGCCGCTGGTCGCCGTCCCGCTGGCGATGCTCAGCCGCCACGGCCTGATCGCTGGCGCCACGGGTACGGGCAAGACCAAGACCCTTCAGCTGATGGCCGAGCAGCTCTCCGCGGCAGGCGTCCCGGTCTTCCTCGCCGACCTGAAGAGCGATCTCTCGGGGCTCTCGGCGGCGGGAGAGCCGAGCGAGCGCGTGAGCGGACGCGCCAACGACACCGGCTACACCTGGAAGCCCGCCCCCTCTCCGGTCGAGTTCCTGAGCCTCACGGGCAAGCTCGGCTCCCAGCTGCGCGCCACCGTGTCTTCCTTCGGTCCGCTGCTGCTCGCCCGCGTTCTCGACCTCAACGAGACGCAATCCAGCGTGCTCTCGATGGTCTTCAAGTGGAGCGACGACCGCGGCCTCGAGCTGCTCGACTTCGCGGACCTGCGCGCCGTCCTCGCTCACCTCTCGGGCGAGGGCGCGAGCGAGCTGGCCGGCTACGGCGGGATGTCGAAGGCCACGGTGGGCGTGCTGCTGCGCGAGCTGGTGGAGCTCGAGCAGCAAGGCGCGCTCGCCTTCTTCGGCGAGCCCGAATTCGATCTCGACGATCTGCTCCAGATCGAGCGCGACGGACGCGGGCTGATCTCCGTGCTCGAGCTCTCCGACGTGCAGGACAAGCCGGCGCTCTTCTCCACGTTCATGATGTCGATGCTCGCGCGCCTCTACGCGCTGCTCCCCGAAGTGGGCGACCTCGAGAAGCCCAAGCTCGTCTTCTTCTTCGACGAAGCGCATTGGCTGTTCGAGGGCGCCAGCCGGGCCTTTCTCGAGCAGGTCGAGCAGGTGGTGCGGCTGGTGCGCTCGAAGGGCGTCGGGATCTTCTTCGTCACGCAGAGTCCGAAGGACGTTCCGCCGGACGTCCTCGCCCAGCTCGGGAACAGGGTCCAGCACGCGCTGCGCGCATTCACCCCCGATGACGAGAAGGCCCTGCGCGCGGCCGCGCGGACCTTCCCGCGGACGGAGTTCTACGACGTGGCCGAGACGCTCACGACGCTGGGGATCGGCGAGGCATTGGTGACGGTGCTCGGCAGCAGCGGCGCTCCCACGCCGCCCTTCGCCACCCGATTGATCCCGCCCGCCTCACGCATGGGTCCGCTCAGCCCGGCCGAGCTCGCGGCGCGGCTCTCGACGCCGCAGGTGCGCCGCTACGCGGAGGCGGTGGATCGCGACAGCGCCGAAGAGAAGCTGGCGCGTCGCCGGCAGGAAGCGGAGCCGGAGGCCGGGGCGCCCGCTCGCGGCGGGCGCGCCGAGCCCGACGATTCGTCGTTCGCGCGGATCCTGAACTCTCCGCTCGCGCGCACCGTCGCCGGCGCCGTCACGCGCGGCCTGATGGGCGCGATCCTGGGGCCGGCGCGCCGCCGACGACGCTACTGAGCCGCGTCCGGGATCGCCCCGGCAGTGCCCCCGCAGAACTCGGCGCGCACGCGCAGCGCTTCCGGCATCCACTGCTCCAGGTTCTGGATGCGCGTCTCGTGGCCCGGATGCGTCGACATGAACTCGGCCGGCGCCGCGCCGCCGCCCGCGGCCTGCGCCATGCGCTCCCACAGCCGCGGCGCCTCGCGCGGATCGAAGCAGGCGCGCGCGGCGTAGATCAACCCCATGTAGTCCGCCTCGGACTCGTGGCTGCGTGAGAACGGAAGCAGCACGCCGAACTGCGCGCCCACGCCGAGCGCCGCCATCACCATGCGCTGGGTCTGGACGTCCATCTCGCCGACGGCGGTTCCGACCGCCAGGGAGCCGAGCTGCGCGAGCTTCTCGTGCGCGATCCGCTCGGCGCCGTGGCGCGCGATCGCGTGTGCGATCTCGTGCCCCATCACGGCCGCCAGCCCGTTCTCATTCTCGGCGATCGGAAGCAGCCCGGAGTAGACCGCCACCTTCCCGCCCGGCAGCGCGAAGGCGTTCGCCTGCTCCGATGCGATCAGGTTGAACTCCCACTCGAAGCCCGGATCGTCGGAGACCGCCGCGAGGCGGCGTCCGATCTCGCGGATCCTCTCCACGTCGGCGCCGCCCGGGACGATCTGCGACTGGCCCAGGATCTGGCGGTAGGACTCGAGTCCCAGCGCCGCCTCCTGCTCGCGCGAGAGATCGACGAGCTGCGTGCGCCCGGTGAGGGGGACCTCTTCCTGGTGCGAGAAGTAGTACCAGGCGAAGAAGCCGCCGAAGATCACGAGGGGCCATACGCGGAAGCGGCCGCTGCGTCCGCGCAGCAGCGTGCGCCGCCGCGGGTCTCCCCAGCCGGGCTCGCCGGATTCACCGAGCTGCATGCGTGCTCTCCCGGCCACGCCGTCCCCCCTCGGCGGGGCGACCGCGACGATAGGCGAGCCCGGCTGTCCCAGCACGCCGTGGGGGCATCCCCTCGAACGCGGCGCCGCGCGATTCCATTGTTCACGCACCCACGGTTCGTGCAGAATGCGAGGCGCTCGCGATTCGAGATCGACACCCGATTGCGTGAATGGGAGGAATTCCCGATGTCCCTGGCCCAGCGATCCACGGCGGAGTTCATCGGCACCTTCTGGCTCGTCCTCGGCGGCTGCGGCAGCGCGGTGCTGTCGGCCACCTTCCCGAACGTCGGGATCGGACTGCTCGGCGTGTCGCTCGCGTTCGGGCTCACCGTGCTCACGATGGCCTACGCGATCGGGCACATCTCGGGCTGCCATCTGAACCCCGCGGTGTCGGTCGGTCTCGTCGTCGGCGGACGCTTCCCGCGCGGCGAGCTGATCCCGTACGTGGTGGCGCAGGTGCTCGGTGGAATCGCGGGCGCGGGCGTGCTCTACCTGATCGCGAGCGGCCAGGCGGGCTTCGACATCGCCGGCGGGCTCGCCTCGAACGGCTACGCCGAGCACTCGCCCGGCGGTTACACGCTCGGCTCGGCGCTCGTCACCGAGGTGGTGCTCACGTTCATGTTCCTGGTGATCATCCTCGGCTCGACGGATCGGCGCGCCCCGGCGGGCTTCGCGCCGATCGCGATCGGTCTCGGGCTCACGCTGATCCACTTGATCGGGATCCCGGTCACCAATCTCTCGGTCAATCCCGCGCGCAGCACCGGCCCCGCGGTCTTCGTCGGCGGCTGGGCGCTCGGCCAGCTCTGGCTCTTCTGGGTGGCACCGATCGTGGGCGCCGCGCTGGCCGGGGGATTCTACGCCTGGCTGGGAGGCGAATCCGACCGGAGCTAGCACAGACCTTCGAGCAGACTCCGCAGCTTCGCGAGCGCGTCGTCGTCCCCGGCCAGCCGACGGGTGACGCGGTACCACGCGCTCCTCACCAGGGTCCGGAGCTTCCAGACGACGAGATCGTCGCCCTCGGCGTGAATTCCACCGGCGGATCGATAGGCCGCGAGGAAGCGGTCCCACGCGGTCGCCGGCATCGGCCAGCGCGACCAGACGCGCGCGAGATCGCGAGCGAGGGGCCCCACCGCGAGACCCTCGTTGTCGACCACCCGCAGGCGAGCGTCGCCGTCGATCACGAAGTTCTCCGCGCAGAAGTCTCCGTGCACGATGCCGTAGAGCGCGCGACCCGGATCGCGCTCGCGAGTCGCCGCCGCGAGACGCTCTTGGGTGTCGGCTTCGATCCTTCCCTCCCGCACCAGGATCGCCAGCTCCTCTTGCATGGCGAGCACCTCCGCAGCCGTCGTCCGCAGGACCGGCAAGGCGAGTCCATCGAACGCTGGCGTCGCGTGGATCCGGCCCAACAGGCGCGCCGCCTCCTCGATGCGATCTTTGTACCCGGGGCCCTCGCGCAGCGGTGTCCCGTCGAGCCATTCCACCGCCAGCGCCTCCGCCCGCAGCAGGACCACCTGCGGAATCCCGAGATCGCAGAGGCGTGCGGTCAGCCGGGCCAGCTCCGCCGCACGTTCGGGGCTTTGCATCCGGCGCAGCTTCAGCTGGCGACCGTCGGCCAGCGTGAGACGGAAGGCGGCGCGCGGCCGATCCCGGCCGCGCAGGGGGGAAACCGCCGCCACCTCCGCGATCTCCGAGCCCAGCTCGGAGCTTGCCCAGGCGAGGTCGTCGGCGAGCGCGCGCTCGAGCTCCTGCGCCGTCGGCATCACCGCGACGGTACCGCGCTCGGAGGGAGTCCGTCGGGTAGGCTGTGCGCGTGGCCGAGACGTCTGGCACGAACCCGACCGGCGCCTCCTGGAGCGATCGGCTCTTCGATGCGCTTCCGGTAGCGCCGATCTGGGTCGGCGCCGGCATCGCGATCGGGCTGCTCGCCCTCTTCGTGCTGCTCTCGGCCACGCTCGGCGACCTCTCGGATCTGCGGGTAAGTGACACGCCCTTCTGGAAGCAGCGCGACGCGCGGCTCAGCGTCGTGCTGGTCATCCTGGCTGCGTTCGTCCCCACCGCCGAGCGATACGCGAGGCTCGGCGCCCAGCGCCACTTCGAAGCGCTGCTGCCGCTTCTCGACCAGCGCGAGCCGCAGGCGCTCGCGCTGCGCGTCGAGCGCGTCGACCTGCGACGCCGCCGCGCGGCGGGCTGGCTCGGGCTCCTGCTCGCGCCGATTGCGGGCCTCGCCATCGAAGGCGACCCCGGCCTCTACCTGCGCGCCGGCTACTGGGCCGCGGAGAACGCCTGGGCCTGGATCGTGGGGGCGATCTTCTGCTACGGCCTCGGCCGCTTCGTCGACACCACGCTCGGGATCTCGCGGCGCTTCTCGGAGCTCGCCCAACGGCTCCCCCGCATCGATCTTCTCGATCCCGCGCCCCTGGCGCCCTTCGGGCGACAGGGCCTGCTCTTCGCGTTGCTCTGGTTGCTGATGCCCTCGATCTTCGCCGCGAACGCCGTGGACCGCGCCTTCGCGGTTCCGATCGCGCTGCTCGCGCTGATCTGCATCGGGATCGCGACCGCCGCGCTGCTGCTCCCCGTGCTCGGTGTACACCGCCGCATCCGGGAGGCCAAGGCCGGCGAGCTCGCGCGCGTGATCGCGGCGATCCGCGGCGAGCCCGGAGCTCTCGCCGGATCGGCGATCGCGCGCCGCGGGGAGAGCGCGAGCCTCGCCGATCTCGTCGCCTGGAAGACGCTGGTCGACTCCGTGAGCGAATGGCCCTTCGACGCCCGCATGCGTCTGCGCTTCCTGTTCTATCTGGCGATTCCCGTCGGCTCCTGGCTCGGGGGTGCGCTCGCCGAGCGCCTGCTGGGCGCGGCCCTCGACTGAGCGAACGATCCGGCCGGCGAGGGCGCGGGGAGCCTGGCGCGCGCCGTGAGAAGATCCGCCGCCGCGCGATTCGCTGATGGGCGACACCGGAGGCAGTTTCGTGGCCCAGATCCTCTTCGAGAACGGCGACCTGCTCGACCCCGCCGCCGGCGAGCTGCGCCCTGGCACCAGCCTGCTGGTCGAGGCGGACCGGATCGTGGAGGTGAGCGACCGGCCGATCCGCGCCGCGGGCGCGGTCCGGATCGACGCGCGCGGGCGAACGCTGATGCCGGGCCTGATCGACGCCCACGTCCATGCGACCATCACGACGCTGAACCTCGCGGCGATGCAGGGCCGGCCGGCGACGCTGGTCGCGTTCGAGGCGGGCCGCGTGCTGGAGGCGATGCTGCGCCGCGGCTTCACCACGGTGCGCGATGCGGGCGGCGCCGATTGGGGCATCGCGGAGGCCGTGCGGCGCGGGCTCGTGAAGGGGCCGCGCCTGTTCTTTTCGGGCCGCACGCTCTCGCAGACGGGAGGCCATGGCGACTTCACCCCCCGCGCCGACGGGGCGGGCCTGTGCGCCTGCCAGATCCACTCGAACGGCTTCTCGCACGTGGCCGACGGCGTGCCCGCGGTCCGCAAGGCGGCGCGCGAGGAGCTGCGCAGAGGGGCGACACAGGTGAAGATCATGGCGTCCGGGGGCGTGGCTTCCCCGTCCGACCCGATCTGGAACCTGCAGTACTCGATGGAGGAGCTGCGCGCGATCGTCGAGGAGGCGGAGGGCTGGCGCACCTACGCGATGGCGCACGCCTACACGCCGGAGGCGATCACGCGCGCGGTCGAGGCCGGCGTGCGAAGCATCGAGCACGGGAACCTGATCGATCGCACGGCGGCAAACAAGATGGCCGGCAAGGGCGCCTATCTCGTGCCCACCCTCGTGACGTACTACGCGCTCGACGAGCTCGGCCGCAAGCTCGGGTTCCCCGAGGTGAGCCAGCGCAAGGTGCGCGACGTCCTCGACGCGGGCCTCGCTTCGCTCGAGATCTGCCGCGAAGCCGGGGTGCCGCTCGGCTTCGGCACCGACCTGCTCGGCGAGACGCACGAGCAGCAGAGCCGCGAGTTCTCGATCCGCGCGCAGGTCCAATCACCCGCCGAGGTGATCCGCTCTGCCACGATCGTGAACGCCGCGATCCTGAACCGTGTCGGTGAGCTCGGCGTGCTCGCACCGGGCGCGAAGGCAGACCTGTTGCTGGTCGACGGCGACCCGCTGCGCGACCTCACGCTGCTCGAGGGACAGGGCAAGCACCTCGCGGCGATCCTGCGCGACGGAGAGCTCGTCGTGAACCGGACCGACGCGTGAAGGGCCTGCTCCAAAAGCTGGGTGCCCTCCTCGTGCTCCTGCTGATCGCGTTCTTCGGCATCGGGGCCGTGGTCGAGCGCTTCCTGAACCGGCTCGACCCGGTGACGCTGCCGGAGGTGTCCGACGCCGCGCGGGCGCTCCACGCCTCGAGCCTGGTGGCCGACATGCACGCCGATTCCCTGCTCACCGGCCGCAACCTGCTGCGGCGCAGCCGCGTCGGCCACGTCGACCTGCCGCGGCTGCAAGCGGGCGGCGTGGGGCTGCAGTTCTTCACGGCCGCCACCGTCGTCCCCCTCGGCCTCAACATCGAACGCAACCAGAGCGACGCCTTCGATCTGCTGACGCTGCTCGGCATGGCGCAGCTCTCGCCGTTCGCCTGGCGCGGCCCGCTGGGACGCGCGGAGCTCCAGGCCGATCGCCTGGAGGACACCATCGCCGGCTCGGGCGGCGGGCTGGTGCCGGTGCGCACGCGCGCGGACCTCGAGGCCCTGCTCGTGCAGCGCGCGCAGGGCGGGGGGCCGATTGGCGCGCTGCTCGGGATCGAGGGCGCGCACGCGCTGGAGGGCGACCTCGCAAACCTCGACGTAGTCGTGGGCCGCGGCTTTCGCATGATCGGACTCACACATTTTTTTGACAACGAATTCGCAGGCTCGGCGCACGGCGTACAGAAGACCGGGCTCACCGAGCTGGGCCGCGCGCTGGTGCGCCGCATGCAAGAACTTGGCGTGCTGGTCGACCTCGCCCACCTTTCGCCTGCCGCCATCGACGAGGTGCTCGCGATGGCGACCCGGCCGACCGTCGTTTCGCACGGCGGCGTGAAGGGCACCTGTCCGAGCGAGCGCACGCTCTCCGACGAGCACGTGCGCGCGATCGCAGCCGGCGACGGGGTGATCGGCATCGGCTACTGGGAGACGGCGATCTGCGGCCGCGGGCCGCGGCAGGTGGTGGCCGCGATGCGCCACGTCGTCTCGCTGGTGGGTGACGACCACGTGGGCCTGGGTTCCGACTACGACGGCGCGACGACGGTGGGCTTCGACACCAGCCAGCTCGCCGCGCTGACGCAGCAGCTCCTGGACGAAGGGTTCTCGGACGAGTCGATCCTGAAAATACTCGGCGGCAACGTCGTGCGCGTCTTGCGCGAGGTGCTTCCCGAGCGATGACCGTCACGCGCCTGCTGTTCGCCGCGCCCGCCGCGCTGGCGTGGGCTGCGTGCGCCAGCGGGCCCGTCGAGCCGGTGATCGACCTCACGCCATTTGCGTGGACCGGGTCGCAGGTCTCGCTCGGCACCACCGTGATCCGGTACGGCTTTCCCGACGAGCCGGCGGCGGCCGGAGACGCGGCGGCGTTCGTGCTGGTCCCCGTCGGCCCCGGGGCGAGCGAAACGCGTCTCGCCTCCTACCGCTACGGCTGCGCGCGAGAGGATCGCGAGCAAGACGCCGCCTGCACCGTCTTCCTCGAATTCTGGCTGCTCGAGCTCGATCCGCCGCTGGGCGATCTCACGCTCGAGGCTCTTCGAGCCAGGCTCGAACGCGTCTACGGCGCCCCCCCGCCGCGGGGAAGCGCGCGCGAGCTCGTGCGCGACTCGCACGGGCGGGAGTGGGTTCACCGCGCGCTCGCGCGCGAATCGGGAGCCGCCTTCGAGTACTACTCGCGCCCGATCGACGCGCGGCGGGCGCTGGCGGTGACTTCCTTCACGACCCGCGCGCCCGACCGCATCGCCGCGCGCGATCTGGCGCGCGATGCGATCGACCGCGCCGTGATCGCCGACCGCCACGAGTGAACTTCGCTCGGACCAGGATAATCTCTCCCCCGTCCGCCGCAGACCGAGCTTCCAGGAGGAGCCGCATGGCCGACGCACCCGATCGCAGGTCCGCCGCCGTCCTGATTCTGGTGGTGGGGCTCTTCGCCATCGCCCTCTACGCCGGAAGCGTGGTCCGCGACGTACGCGGCGCGTCGCGCACCGTGACGGTGAAGGGCTTCGCCCAGCGCCCGATCCGTTCGGATTTCGCCATCTGGACGGGCTCGCTCACCGCGCGCTCGCGCGAGATGCCGAGGGCGTACGAGAAGATCGAGGCCGACCTCGCGCGCATGCTCGCCTTTCTCGGCGAGGCCGGAATCGCGCGCGAGCAGATCTCGGTTTCCCCCGTCTCGATCCAGACGCGCTTCCGCCAGGGCGAGCAGGGCTACTTCACCAACGAGGTTGAGCTCTACGAGCTCGGGCAGACGCTGACGCTCTCCTCGAAGGATGTGGCCCGCGTCGAGACGGTCTCGAAGGAGGTGACCGGGCTGATCCGCGACGGCGTCGAGGTGGCCTCGTTCGCACCAAGCTTTTATTACACGGCGCTCGACGATCTCAAGATCGAGATGCTCGGCGCGGCGTCCGCCGACGCGCGGCTGCGCGCGGGTGAGATCGCCGACAAGACGGGAGCCATGCTCGGCAAGCTCGCATGGGCCACGCAGGGCGTCTTCCAGATCACGCCGGCCCATTCGACCGAGATCTCGGGCGAGGGCATGTACGACACTTCATCGATCGAGAAGACGGTCCGCGCGGTGGTGACCGTGAGCTTCGGGCTGGATTAGAGCCTTCGCGTCATCAAATAATGCGGGCGGTCGACGAATCCCGTCCGTCGGTAGACCGCCTGCGCGCGGGTGTTGCTCCGATCGACTTCGAGGTGGAGCGCGCGCACGCCATTGCTCCGGCACAGCTCAGCCGCCTCCTCGAGCGCTCGCGTGCCGATGCCCCGCCCGCGGAAGCGGCCGCGCAGGTACAGCTCGTCGACGAAGGCGTCGCGGCCGTGGAACTCGAGGCTCCAGCCGAAGCAGACGACGAAGTAGCCGGCGACGGCCCCGTCAATTTCGATGATGACGCCGCGCCCGCGCGAGGGGTCGTCGAGCACACCGCGCAGCGCCGCCCGCGCCGCGCCCTCGTGGAAGGCCATGCGCCCGTCCCGATAGAACTCGCGCATCAGCTCGAGCAGCACCGGCTCGTCCGCCGTCGTGGCCGGCCGGAACGGGGCCTCCAAGCTCAGATCCTCGGGATCTCCGGCAGCCAGTCGGCGGGCTGCTGCGAGAGCAGCGTGTGGGCGTCCCAGTAGTCGCGCCAGAGCACGATCTCGCCGTCGCGGAACTTGAAGACGGCGGCGACCCGCAGCGTCGCGCGCTCGCCGCTCTTGTGGTGCCAGACCTCGGTGCGCTCGACCAGGATCGTGTCACCGCGCTCCACCAGCTCGTGGATCGCGGTCGGGATGCGCTCGAGGTTGCCGAGGCCGAGCGCGAGCTTGGCCTGGATCGCGGCCCGGCCGCGCACGGTGGCGGCCTGGTAGGGGACGTCCTCGTAGACGCAGTCCTCGGCGCAGTGCGCCGCCACGGCGTCGAACTCGAGGCGGTCGAAATCGCGGAACAGCTGGCGCAGGCGCTTCTCGTTCTGGCTCATGCTCTGGTTCATGGGTTCCTCGGGTGGGCCGGCGGCCGAACGGGCGGCAGGGTAGCATGCGGGCGCTGCCGACGACGGGCTTCGAGATGGATGAACTCGACCTCGACACCCTCGACATCGCGAGCCCCGAGCACTACGAGCGCGGCGGCTACCCCCATCCCGAGTGGACGCATCTGCGCAAGCACGCGCCCGTCTTCTGGTACGCGCGCCAAAACGTCGATCCCTTCTGGGCGATCACCAAGCACGCGGACATCGTCGAGCTCAGCAAGCAGCCCGAGAAGTTCCTGAACTCGCGGCGGCTGGCCGTCTTCACCAACGACCTGGAGCTGCCCGAACACGACACGGTCAATCACCTGCTCACCATGGATCCCCCCGATCACGGGCGCTATCGCAACGTCACCGCCAAGCAGTTCACGCCGCGCGCGGTGTCGGCGCTCGCGCCGCACGTCGAGCGCATCACGCGCGAGGTGCTCGACGAAGCCGGCCGCGAGGAGCGCTGCGACTTCGTCCGGGACGTCTCGGCCAAGATCACGATCGCGGTGATCGCCGAGATGCTGGGCGTGCCGCGCGAGGACTGGGAGCTGCTCTTCAAGTGGACGAACGAGACGATCGCGCCCCAGGATCCCGAGTTCCAGCGCGGGGGCTCCGTGCAGGAGACGCTCCAGCGTTCGCGCACGGAGCTGTTCCAGTACTTCCACGAGATGGCGGTGAAGCGCCGCGCACAGCCCACCAGCGACATCGTGAGCGTGGTCGCAAACGGCAGCGTGAACGGCAGCCCGCTCGAGCCGACCGAGCTGCTCTCCTACTACTTCCTGCTGGTCGTCGCCGGCAACGAGACGACGCGCAACGCCATGACGGGAGGCCTGCTCGCCTTCATCGAGAACCCCGGGGAGTGGCGCAAGCTCGTGCGGGACCCCTCGCTCGTCGATCCGGCGGTGGAAGAGATCGTGCGCTGGACCACGCCGGTGATCCAGTTCTGCCGGACGGCCACCCAGGACTACCTCCTGCGCGGGAAGAAGATCCGCGCGGGCGAGTCGCTCTGCCTCTTCTATCCCTCGGCGAATCGCGACGAGGACGTCTTCGACGAGCCGTTCCGCTTCCGCATCGACCGCCAGCCGAACGAGCACATCGGCTTCGGCCGCGGCGAGCACGTCTGCCTGGGCGCGCACCTCGCGCGGCTCGAGCTGCGCTGCGCCTTCGCGCAGCTGCGCGCGAGGCTGCAGCACGTGGAGCTCGCGGGCACCCCGGAGCGCGTGCGCTCGAGCTTCGTCGGCGGCATCAAGCGCGTCCCGATCCGGTGGCGCCTCGCCCCGGCGTGACCGTCCGGAGAGCCATCCTCGGAAGCATCGCCGTCTGGGCGCTGATCGTCGCCGCTACCTGGCTGGCCGGCGAGCGGACCGAGGTCGTCGTGCTCCGCACCCGAGATGAGAGAGGCGTCGAATTCGCCACCAAGATCTGGGTCGTCGATCTCGGCGACGTGACCTGGGTCCGCGTCGCCAACCCCCGGCGCGGCTGGTACCGTCGGCTGGTCGCGAATCCCCGCGTCGAGCTCGAGCGCGGCGGCCGGGTCGAAGCGCGGCTCGCGATCCCCGATCCCTCGCCCGAGGCCCGCCTCGCCGTCGACGAGGCCTTCGCCGCCAAGTACGGCCTGGTGGATCGCTGGTACGGCCTGCTGGTGCGCGACGGCGCCGTGCCGATCCGACTGGTTCCCCTGACGGCAGACCCGTGAAGCGATCCTGGAGGCAAGCCCCATGGCCGAGCGCAAATTCGAGACGACGGCGGCGTTCAAGGAGCTCTTCGACCTGCTGCGCGACGCCGACGCGCTCTTCCTCGAGGGCCCGCGGGCGGTCGACGACCCGTCGGTACTCGAGGGCTACCGCTGGCTCACCGAGATCCTCTCGGTCGCGCTCGACTGCTACCTGTGGGCGGACGACGCGCGTCCGACGGTCGTCCCGATCGTCGGCCCCACCAGAAAATTTGGCGGTGACAACGCGGATGCCATCTACACCTTCGCCCCACTGCACCCCGAGCGCAGCTACCGGATCCGCGGCGTGCGCCGCGACTCCTGCTACCTCTCGCTGACGGTCTACGGGGGACCGCGCGACGGGCGCTGGTCCGATCGCATCGTCGCCACGCTCAACGACCGCTCGCTCCGCTTCGAGCCGGACGGCTCCTTCGAGGTGCGGCTCTCCGCGCGCGAGCAGCCCGGCAACTGGATCAAGCTCGACCCGGACAGCGTCTGCCTGATCACGCGCGACTATCTCGTGCACCCGAAGTCGGACCGCCCGGCGAGCTTCGCGATCGAGTGCCTCGACGCGGCGGCGCCGCCGCGTCTCTCGGACGAGGACCTCGCGCGCCGCTTCCAGGCCACCACGAATTTCATCCGCGACATGCTCAAGATCACACCGCTTCCGCTCGACCGCTCGAAGCTGAATCAGATCGACGAGCCCTATGGGGTCCCGCAGCGCACCTACGGCTGGGCGGCGGGCGACGCGGCCTACGCGATGGGGAGCTTCGAGCTCGGCGAGGGCGAGGCGCTGGTGCTGGAGGGACGCTCGCCGCGCTGCGCGTTCTGGAACGTCTGCCTGTGGAATCCGTACCTGCAGACCTACGACTACCGCTACGAGCAGGTGACGCTGAACGGCGGGCAGGTGCGCTACCAGCCGGACGGCTCCTGGCGCATCGTGATTGCGGCGCGCGATCCCGGTGTCCCGAACTGGATCTCGACCGCGGACCACCCGCGCGGTCGGATCTGGTTCCGCTGGTTCCTGCCCGAGAGTCCTCCCTCGCGGCCGCAGGCTTCGGTAGTCCCGCTGGCAAGCCTGCGATAGAGCCCGGCTCACTCGTCGGGCACGCCGAAGCGTTCCTGATAGAAGCGCAGGGCGCGCCGGCGCTCGCCGGCGTCGAGCCCGAAATCTTCGAGCCGGTAGTCGATGGCGCCCAGGCGCCCGCGGGCGTGGCTCTCCAGGTAGGCGCGCATCGCCGCGCGGGCCGGCGGCGCGAGCGGCTCCCCGAAGCAGCCGTAGAGCCGCTCGACCGTCGCGAGGTCGTCCGCCATGAACTCGTGGAAGAGCACGTCGCTGACCTGGCTCGCCGGGATCAGCGGGCGACCCTCGACGGAGGCCCGCAGCATGTTCTCGATCCGGTCCGCCCAGTAGCGGCCGGTTCGTTTCAAATCGATCCGCGCGCGCGACATGCGCAGGCCATAGGCCGCCATCGTGCACATCGACGCCGTCACGCGCACGGGATCGCGGTGGGTCTGTACGATCCGCGCGTCGGGAAAGACGCGCAGCAGGGGGCCCAGCTGCTCCAGGTGCTGCGGCGACTTGAGCAGCCAACGCCGCGGCCCGCGCAGCCACTGGAGTACCTGGAGCATGCGTCGCAAATACCGGTAGGCCGGCGTCTGATCCGTCGCGCGGTACCAGTCGCGGTAGCTCGGGACCCAGTAGCTCGCCTCGAACAGCATGGTCGAGAAGGCGGTCGCCAGCAGCTGGATCTCCTCATGCCGCGCCGCTGGCTCCATCTCGTGCATCAACGGGAAGAGCGGCATCGCCCAGTGCACGAGCGAGAGCCCCTGAGCGCAGCGCCGGACGCGCGGATCGGGCTGCGGCGGCCGGCGCGGATCGGGAGCGTTGGGAATCGGCTCGAGCGCCTCCCAGTAGGGAAGCGAGCGAAGCTCCGGATCCTGTGACATCAGATTGTGCAGGTGCGTGGTGCCGGTGCGCGGCAGCCCCAGGATCACGATCGGCGCGCGCACTTCCTGGTCGAGGATCTCCGGGTGCTCGCGCAGGAGCGCCTCGCTGCGCAAACGCGTCACGAGCAGCTGCAGCACGAGGCTGCGCGCGACGAAGCGCCCGACGGGAGTCAGGGCCGCCTCGCGCTCCAGCGCCGCGAACAGCACGCGCAGCGGCTCGCGGAAGGCCGGGTCTCCGAAGTCCGACAGCCCGGTGCGCCGGCGCGCCGCCGCGAGCAGGCCGGCTTCCCCGAGTCGGATCGCGCCGGCCAGCGGCCGGCCGGCCGCGTTCGCGACGCGCAGTACGAGGGGCAGCCGCGGCCGCTCGAGGTCCTCGATGCGCACGAGGGAGCGCGCGCTCACGGCGCCTCGCGCCCGCCCGTGCCGGGAGCCCCCTCGGCACAGCCGAGATCGCGGAGGCTCTGGCGCCAGTCCTCCGCGCGGGTGGCGCCCTGGGTGGTGCGAACGCCGCCCTGCGTCCACCACAGGTTGGCCGGCATGCCCCACAGGCCAGCGCCGCGCCAAGCTCTCCCGCCCGGATCCAGAAGCACTGGCAGCGCGATCGAATGCTCCGCCAGGTACTCGCGCACCCGCTCCGGCGTTTCGGCGACGTTCACCGCGATCACCCGCACGCGCGCCGGGTCGCATTCCTGCGCAACGCGGGCGAGCGCCGGCAGCTCCTCGATGCACTCGCGGCACCAGCTCGCCCAGAAATGCAGGAGCCAGTCGGGTCCGTTCGCGCCGCGCAGGATCGCGGTCTCGGCTCCCTCGAGCGTGCGCAGCACGATCGGAGCCGGCGGCCCGGCGCCGAGCAGGCCGAGCGCGCTCGCGCAGGCGAGAAGCCGCCGGCACCTCACGTCAGTACGCCAGGCCGAGGCCCGCCGACCACACGGGATCTTCGTGCTGCTGCCCGTAGAGCCAGCTCGACGTGACTGGGAGCTGCACGGCGGCCCGCAGGAACGGCGGACGTTGTCCTTCGAACCACGGCAGCCGGATCCGCAGCGTGGGAGTCGCGTAGAGGACCGAGCCGCCGCTGTCGTCGTAGTCCGCGCCGTGGGAGCGATCCTCCTCGGCGTAGCGGAAGTTCAGCTCGACGCCCGGCGTGAGCGCGCCGAGGACGGGGTTCGCGGTGAAGTGCGAGAGCGGTATCTCGCAGGCGACGTTGCTGAGCACGACGTCACCGTACCGGTAGTCGAGCGAACCCTCCAGGTTCTCGCGATAGAAGGCGCTCGCGTACAGCGACGCCCACGCCAGGCGGTGCGCGGCCGCCAGCCCGAAGCCGAAGTCCCAGGATCCCGTCCCGACCTGGAGGTGCGGGTCCTGCTCGCCGTTCACCGTCTGACTCGACTTCCCCGTCGGCGCCTTGGCGAAGGCGCGCGCTTCGACCCAGGTCGACGGCAGCACCTCGCGATCCCGCCACACGACGTAGCCCAGGTTCAGCGACAGATCGCCGAAGCCGTCGAGGCGCGAGGTTTCCGGCATCTCGCCGTCCGGCACCTCGCGGATCTTGTTGAAGCGCCAGGGCAAGAGGAGCGTCGCGGTGAGGCGGTCGATGGGCGTCCAGCCGAGGTAGAGCGAGAGCTGCTCGCCCCGGTTGACTTCGCGGCCGGGCTCGGGGGCCTCCCCCGCATGATGTGGGAGCAGCCCGCTGGTCTTGTGCCAGCCCTGGATCTCGAGATACCCGGACAGGGTGCCCTGCTCCTGGGCGGTGGCTCCGCCGGCGGAGTAGAGCGGATCTCCCGCCTGACAGACCGAGCAGGCTTGCACGGGATGGGCAGAAATGAAAAAGACGAATGCGACGGCTCCCGCCGTCGCCAACACGCACGTGTAGCTACGCACGATGGAATCCTCCGGATTGGAACGCTGATTTCGGATCCTGGTTGCGTTCTCAAGCCGGAAGGGGAACGTGATCGATGCAAGGAACGAAGCAACCTTCGAGAAGCAACGCCGCCGACGGCGCGTGCACGGCTACGGACGGCGGCTCGTAGCTCGGGGCCGCCGACGGCAGCGCGACGCCGAGTCGAGCCGAGCTTCCGCCCAGCGGGGTGCGCTCTCCGCACCCGCACGGGCAGGCCGCCGAGACGGAAGCCGAGCTCGCGTGCATCTCGCAGCCGGCGGGATGTTCGACCTGGCCGGCGTGCTCGGCGCGCGCGCGGGGCGGACAGGGGGCGAGCGAGCCGGCCAGAAAGGCCGCGCACAAGAGGACTGCCGCCAGGATCCGGCTCGGGTTGGCACCTGCGAGCACGCTGGCGCCGATGGTTCCCCTGATCGCGGCGCATTTCAAGCGGCGCGCGGGGCGGGGCGCCGCCATACTTGGCGCTCTCGGAGAGAAAGCAGCATGCCTTGGTGGCAGACCGCCGTCTTCTACCAGATCTACCCCCGGAGCTTCCTCGACACGAACGGCGACGGCGTGGGCGACCTCGAGGGCATTCGCCGGCGCCTCGACCACCTGGTCTGGCTCGGCGTCGACGCGCTCTGGATCTCACCCTTCTTCCGCTCGCCGATGAAGGACTACGGCTACGACGTCTCCGACTACTGCGACGTGGATCCCTTGTTCGGAACGCTCGCTGATTTCGATCGCCTGCTGGCCGAGGCCAAGGCGCGCGGCCTGCGCGTGATCATCGACTGGGTTCCCAATCACACGAGCGACCAGCACCCGTGGTTTCGCGAAGCGCGCGCCTCGCGCCACTCGGGCAAGCGCGACTGGTACATCTGGCGCGACGGCAGCCCGGAGCGTCCGCCGAACAACTGGCGCGCCGCCTTCACGAAGGGCCCGGCCTGGACCTGGGACGAAGCCACGCGGCAGTGGTACCTCCACCTCTTCCTTCCCGAGCAGCCCGACCTGAATTGGGCGAACCCGGACGTGGTCGCGGCGATGCACGACACCCTGCGCTTCTGGCTCGCGCGCGGCGTCGACGGCTTTCGGATGGACGTGAT
>Ga0184637_10000528_pt1 | contig 28402 bp, 27 predicted proteins | sample PLM3_127_b2_FD_133143 | JGI IMG/M metagenome (GOLD analysis project Ga0184637, IMG submission 133143) | Groundwater sediment microbial communities from an aquifer in East River, Colorado, USA - PLM3_127_b2 | ecosystem: Environmental > Terrestrial > Soil > Riparian zone | place: USA: East River... | reverse complement strand
TCTGGGCCCTGGTGGGACCGCGCCTCGGCAAGAAATCGCTCCCGCAGCTCGGCACGGCGCCGCCAGCCCGGCGTCGGCTCCGACCGCTGCTTTAGGGTATCTGTTTAACACCAGCCACCTAGTCCCCACACAGAAACCTCGTGCTGAACCTGGCGGGGCGGAGTTACATCGTCTGCAACATTGCGGGGGAGAAGCCGCCACCGCACGGCCTCGGCCAGCGCCCGATGCAGAACGGCGTGAATGATTCGCACTCGGCGGTCCGAGAGTGACTGCCGCTTGGACTGATACAGGCGGGCGATATGCTGCGGGGCAAGCTTCTGGAGTTTCACGCTGCCGACAGTTGGTAGGAGATGGCAGCGAATGACATCCTCGTAGCCGTGGATCGTGGAAGGCTTGCACGTGAGCCGACAGCTTTCCAGCCAATCGCGCAGCAGATCGCCGACCGTCAACCGTGAGGGCTCTACCAGTAGGCCCTCCGCCTGTTGCCGCTGGAGCGCGTGAAGGTGCTCCACCGCCTCCTTGCGGGTCTTTCCATACACCCAATACCGCTTCCCGCCAAGCTGAAGAGAGCCGCTCCACCGACCATCTTTTCGCTGAACGAGTGTGCCTTCGCCTCGGGTCCGACGCATTGACCGACTCCTCCGTCGGCCCTCGCGATGTTGTCGTGGTGTTGTCAAGAGGCAGATTCAGACTCAGCACGACGGGGCGGCAACAGCCTAATCGGTCGCTGCCAGGCACGGAAAGAGACACCGAAGGTGGAGGCGACGGCCGGATTCGAACCGGCGCATAGGGGTTTTGCAGACCCCCGCCTTAACCACTTGGCTACGTCGCCACGAACACTCCACGGGCGCGGAGTGCGAAATTATACCAGCGGGTCCGGCGCTGCTCGGCTCTACCGAGTCGCCCGGTAAGCGCCGATGAGGGCGCGGTGGCCGTCGCGCCAGAAGCACTCCACCTCGTCGAAGCCTGCTTCGCTCAGCCAACGGAGCTGGTTGGCGAGGGTGGCCGGCTCGTGCGATGCAACACGCTCCGAAGCGCCGGTGGTCTCGGCCCCCACGTCAGCCCGGCGCCGCCGGAAGAAGACATCTGGCTGAACCTCGGCGAGGCTGCGCCACTGACCGGTCTCAGCGAATACCTCATCGCGGCGGGCCATCAGCTGCTCGTGCCGATCCGCATTGCGGACGACGGGCCCCGCCACCTCGACCCGGTCGAGGTTGAGGAAACAGCCGCCTGGCGCAACGAACGGAAACACCTCCTGGTAGGTCCCCCGAATACGATCGGGGAACCGCACGTTGTGGATGGCGATCGAGGACACGACCGCATCGAACTGGCCGTCCAGACTCTCCACCCAATCGGGCGTCATCAGATCGCCACGCACGAAGGAGACAGCGTCCCCGAACGCCGCAAGTTGGGACTTCGCTTCCGCGAGCATCGGCTCCGAGTAGTCGTGCAGCACGACACGAGCGCGGGGGAAGGTCTCGAGGACGAGCCTGGTGACGAAGCCGTAGCCGCCGCCGATGTCGAGCACGCGGATCTCCGATTCCGGATCGAAGGGAATGAGTCGCATCACGCGACGGAGGAGCAATGCGCGCTCATCGTCGCGCTGGGAGTCGACCCACTCGCGGACGTACGTGTTCGAGTGCCAGTCGTGCACGCCTGTGGGATCAGCAGACTTCATCTGGAGTCCTCCATCGCAACTTCCCGCGACCTAGAATGTGCGCCAATTCTAGTTGGTGAGGCGAGTCGTCACGTGAGGGAACAGGAGCATCCGATCATCGGCGGCCTTCGGCTCGGGTGGCACACGTTCGCTGCGCCCCGTCCTGATGAGGAGCCGACCGATCAAGAAGAGGTCGCCTTCGGCCTCTGGGTGCCCGACGATCCCGACATCACTCTGGACCAGATCACCCAGGAGGAGTTCGATCGCAGCAACGAGCGTATGCCCTATTTCGCAACGATCTGGCCGTCGGCCGAGTCGCTCGTCGCGGAGGTGCTGGCCGGGCCAGCGGTCGACGGACGGCATGCCCTCGATCTTGGCTGCGGACTGGGGCCATGCGGCTTCGCGGCCGCGCGCCGGTGCGCCCGGGTCACGTTCTTCGATTGGGAGCCGCGAGCGCTCGAGATCGTGAAGGCCAGCGCGGCCGAGCAGCAAACACCCGCGGCCGCCTTCGACTTCGTCGTGGGCGACTGGCGCGATCCACCGCCGTTCGACCCGTTCGATATCATCCTCGGCGCAGACGTCCTCTACGAGCGACGAAACTTGCTGGCCGTCGCCGGGTTTCTGGCACGTCACCTGAAGCCCGGTGCGGAGGCCTGGATCACCGACCCCGGCCGCCCTCAGGCTCAACAGTTCCCAGACCTCGCCAAGGATGAAGGGCTCGATCTTTTGGATACCCGGCTCCTGCCGCCGCTGGCAGCCAATGTCCAGATCACGCTGTGGCGCTTGCGCCAACCGCGCTGACCGGCCCCCTTCCCGCGCGTCAAGCCTGTGCCGCTGTCACGGCGGCTGCCGGATTGCCCAACGAGGGCCACCTGAGAGCCGTTAGCAGCAAGCCACCGCTCATCGCGACGATGGATCCGACGAACATCCCCTGGAAGCCAAAGCCTTCGATCAGCAAACCGAGCAGCGGGGCCCCAAGTCCGTTCCCCATCTGGTACGCGAGCGAGAAGGTCGCCATGGCCGCGCCCGGGCGGCGCGGGTCCGCGCGGTCGATGGCGACCGCCAGCAGGATCGGATTGAGCACTGCTCCGCCGAGAACGACAACCACACCAGCCGCCGTCAGAGCCCAGATGTCCGGCGACAGCATGAGGCCGACGAGTCCGAGCAGGGATAGCGTGAACCCGACGAGCCAGACCCCACGGCTCCCACGATTGAAAAAGCGCGCGAGTAACACGCTCGCGGCGATGCTGACGATTCCGCCCACCCCGAAGTAGGCGCCGCTGTTCTCGATTCCGATCTCACGGGCGTAGAGCGGTATGAACGCGCTCGTCGCGGGGTTCGTGACGGTGTACGACAGGAGCAGGACCGACGCGAGGAGGACCCGCCGGTCGATAAACGAGGACAGCACGAGGCGCTGGTCGCCGGGACGCGAGTCGCTTCGGCCCAGCTCCGGCGCGGTTCGAGCGAGCATCCATACAACGCCCGTCGCCGCGAAGGCGGAGAGGCCGGCGATGATGAACACCACGTGGTAGTTGGCGCTGGGAGGGGCGACGAGCCACAGGGCGATCACCGGGGCGAACGAGATCGCCGTGTTCGTCGCGACCGAGTAGTAGCTGGATGCCTCTCCGCGCCGGTCGACGGGCACTACTTTAAGCAGCACCGTGTAGGAAGCGGTATTGATCGAGGCCCAGCCGATCCCGCGAATCGCGCTGGCGATGAAGGTAATCGCCAGACCAGGAATGGCGAACGCCAGCCCGGTTGTGCCCAGGATCAGCGTCCCGGCGTTGAGGATGCCCAGGCGGCTGCGTACATCGGTCAGATAGCCGACGATCGGCCGCATGGTGAAGCTGGTGACGCTGAAGGCGGCGAGCACGAGCCCGGCGACGAAGACCGACGCGCCGAGGTCCCGCACGTACAGCGGGAGGATGGCCATCAGCAGCCACTGGCTCGTGTAGCAGAGCAACACGGCCAGGCAGAGCAGGAGGTACGGCCGGGTCCAGAGGCCGGTCGGCGACGCGGAAGCGGGACCTGACGTCCCTATTTCCCCGCGTTGAATGCCTTCGCTCCCGCTTCCGCGACCTGCTGGTCTTGCTCCGGAGCCGCCCCGCTGACGCCGACCGCGCCGATGACCTGGTCGCCGTCCCGCAGGCACGCGGCCCCGAGCGCGGGGACGAAGCGGCCGGCCGCCAGCTGATTCACCGCGTTCGCGAAGGCCGCATTCTGGCCCATCTGAGCCAGCTGCGGCCCATCGCGGCGGAACGCAGCGCTGCCAAATGCTTTGCCCAATGCGATCAGCGGTGAAAGGATCGCCGCGCCGTCCATGCGCTGGGCCGCGATCAGGTTTCCCGCCTGGTCCACGACGACGATGCTGAATTGCCGCCCGACGGTCTTGCCCTCTGTGATGGAGGCCTCGATAATCGAGTTGGCTGCTGCCAGGTTTAGCGCCATGTCGCTTCCCTCCCTTTGCCCTTCAGAGTGGCGGCTTAGTTGGATCACGGGAATCAGCCGCGAATCGAATTCGGCGAGGCGTTCTGGGCCGAGGCGCCGCAGCTCATCCGCCGCCGCTTCAGCCCGACGGACGAGCGCAGCGACGTCGATGCCGTGGCAGGCGGGCTGAAAGTGCCTCACGCGCTCCAGCCCGCGACTCAATGTCAGAGTCGCCCCTGTGTAGTTGCCCCGCTGCGCATGGTAGAAGCCGACGCCAACCTGCAGTATGCCCTGGTAGAGCTCGCGAACGGAGCCCGGCTCTCGGATCCACAGGGCCTCGAGGGTCTCATGGCACTCGAAGAACTCGCGTCGGTTGAACTGGCTGATGCCCTCGATCAGCGCTTCAGGCGGCGCCTCGGCGCAAGCAGCCTGCCGTTCATCCACGCGTCCACCTGAAGACCAGTGGCTTGTCGGCCGGCACGTCGGCAAGGCCCGGGGCTTCGAACTCCCAGTAGTCCGGCCACATCCGCTTGTTCTTCAGGAAGCCGGCGATGATCTCCGGCTTCTCGGACTTGAAGATGACTTCGAGCTCGCCGTCCCGTTGGTACATCGCATATTCGGTCAGGCTGTACTTGCCGAGAAGCTCCGCGCTCCCCGGCGTGCGCAGCGTTTCCACGAACTGGGTGTGCTGCTCCTCGGCCCCGGCCCGGAGGCGACCGGACCAGCGCCCAACGAACTCGCGCGCCATGGCTACTCTTCGGTGACGCTTATCGCATTGGTCGGGCACTGGCGCATGGCGAGCATGGCCTTCGCGCGCAGGTTCTGGGGAACCTCTTCCATCAGCACGTCCGAGTTGCCGTCGGCGTCCACGCTGTAGATCTCGGGCGCGACGCGGGCGCAGACACCGTTTCCCTCGCACTTGTCCCAGTCGATGCTCGTCTTGATGGCCATAAAAAACCCCCCGGATTTAGCGATGTTACGGTGGCAAATTTAACCGCCACATCGTACTCCGGCTAAGGCATCATGCGCCGTCGGCGCCGATGCATGGGCCCGTAGCGCTCCGCCGGGGGGCTGGGGGCGAAGCCCCCAGAAGAAAGGGGTGGGTGTGGGCGGGTCAGATCCTGAGAGGGCGAACCGGCGCCAGCACGGCCTTCGGATCGTCTTTCCAGAGAGCCGGCTGCACGTCGATATACAGCTCGATCTCGTTGCCGTCCGGATCGAGGATGTACAGGCTATGGGTCACCGTGTGATCCGACGCGCCGACGATCGTCACGCCGTTGTCCTGGCAGGTCTGGATCGCCGCGCGCAGCTCGTCGTCGGTCTCACCGACTTTCAGGCCGAAGTGGTACATGCCGACGCGCCGCCCCTGGGGGATCGGCGTCGCGTCTTCCCCGACCTGGATCAGGAGCAGCTCGTGGTGCGTGCGGCCCGACGAGAACGCCGCGACCGCGCCGTCCATGCCGGCGATCTCTTTCCAGCCGAGCACATCGCGATAGAACTTTCGCGAGCGCTCGACGTTGCGCACGTAGAGCACGACGTGCCCTAGCTCTTTTACTTCCATGAGTGCATACCTCCTGGGTAGCAGTGAAGTGTCCCTGCCCCTCTAAACCATATCGCGGAGGCATGAGGGTTTATTCCTGCTATACTCGTGGCGAACAAAAGAGAAAGGGAAAAAGGACGTAGAGCGGCACGCCGGCGCGTCGGCGTGCGTGGAGGCAGTGGATGCCGTTAGCTCCCGAGACAACGGGCGCCATCATCGAGAAACACCGTCAGCACGACGGTGATACGGGCTCCTCAGACATCCAGGTGGCATTGCTCACGCGGCGCATCCTGGACCTGAACGAGCACCTGAAGGTAAACCCACACGACCACGCCTCGCGGCGTGGTCTTCTCATGATGGTCGGCAACCGCCGCAGGCATCTGAACTACCTCAGGCGGACAGACTTCGAGCGCTACCAGCAGTTGATCAACTCGCTGGGCCTGCGCCGCTAAGCCCCGCCAGGAATCCTCCACGCTGGATCATCGAGCCCTGTCCTCTGCAGGGCGCGACCACCTCCTCCGAAGACGCGGCACCACGCTCCCCGATCCTGCAATGGAGGAACCACCCAATGGCTGAGAGTCTATCCATCGAGTTCGCCGGCCGAACCCTGACCCTCGAGACGGGTCGGCTCGCCGGCCTGGCCGACGGCGCCGTGCTCGTACGCTACGGCGACACCGTCATCCTCGCCACAGCGGTCAGCGGGGGATTGCCGCGCGAAGGAATCGATTTCTTTCCGCTGACCATCGATTACGAAGAAAAAATGTACGCCGCGGGCAAGATCCCCGGCGGGTTTATCAAGCGAGAAGGGCGCCCCAGCGAGTCGGCGATTCTGAGCGCGCGTCTCACTGACCGGCCACTCCGACCGCTGTTTCCCAAGGACTACCGCAACGAGACGCAGATTGTCATCACCGTGCTCTCTGTGGATCAGCAGAACGATCCATCGAGCCTCGGCATCATCGGCGCCTCGGCAGCGCTCTCGATCTCGGACATCCCTTTCTACGGACCGGTCGGCGCGGTCCGTGTCGGCTACATCGGCGACGAGTTCGTCATCAACCCAACGCTGTCCGAGCTGACGTACAGCAGGCTCGACCTGGCCATCGCGGGCACGGCTGACGCGGTCATGATGGTGGAGGCCGGCGCGCTCGAGCTGCCCGAGGACAAGATGCTCGAGGGGATCGAGTTCGGCCACAACGCCATCAAGGAGCTCGTCGCGCTCCAGACCCAGCTCGTCGAGCGCGCCGGCAAGCCCAAGCGCGCGTACCCAACCGCCGAGGTCAACGAGGAGCTAGAGCGCGAGGTCCGCAACTGGATCGGCAGCCAGCTCAGCCAGGCCGTGTTCAACCCGGACAAGGCGTCGCGCGAGGCGGCGATCGACTCGATCAAGAAGGCCCTCCTGGCGGAGATGGCGCTGCGCGGCTTCGAGGAGAAGCCAACAGCAAAGATCTTCGACGCCACGGAGAAAGAGACCGTACGCAACGCGATCCTCGACCAGGGGCTGCGACCGGACGGCCGAAGCCTGACGGAGATCCGCCCGATCTCGTGTGAGGTCGGGGTGTTGCCACGCACCCACGGCTCGGGGCTATTCACCCGCGGCCAGACGCAGGTGCTAAGCGTTGCGACGCTCGGAACCATCGGCGACGAGCAGATCATCGACGGCATCGGGGTGCAAGAGTCGAAGCGCTTCATGCACCACTACAACTTCCCGCCGTACAGCACGGGAGAGGTCAAGCGCATGGTCGGCCCGTCGCGGCGCGACATCGGGCACGGCCACCTGGTCGAGCGCTCGCTCCTCGCGGTCATCCCCGAGGAGGGCGACTTTCCCTATACGGTTCGCCTCGTGGCCGAAGTGCTCTCGTCCAACGGCTCGACCTCGATGGGAAGCGTCTGTGCGGGCACGCTGGCTCTGATGGATGCCGGCGTGCCGATCCGCGCGCCGGTCAGCGGCGTGGCAATGGGCCTCGTGACCCGCGACAACGGCACGTATCGCATTCTGTCGGACATCCAGGGTGTCGAGGACTTCCTCGGCGACATGGACTTCAAAGTCGCCGGAACCGATCAGGGCGTAACCGGCCTCCAGATGGATATCAAGGTCCGAGGCATCACGCCGCAGATCATGCGCGAGGCGCTCGCCCAGGCCCACGAAGGGCGCATGTTCATCCTGGACAAGATGCGCGCCGTGATCGACGCGACGCGGCCGCAGCTCTCGCCCTACGCACCGCGCATCACGAAGGTAATCATCAACCCCGACCGCATCCGCGACATCATCGGCCCCGGTGGCAAGACGATCCGCCGGATCACCGAGGAGACGAAGTGCACCATCGACATCGAGGATGACGGCACGGTGCTCATCGGCTCGACCGACGCCGAGAACGCGCAGAAGGCGATCGACATCATCCACGGACTCACCCGAGACGTGGAGGTTGGCACCGTCTACGCCGGCAAGGTGACGCGGATCATGGCGTTCGGCGCCTTTGTCGAGATCCTGCCGGGCAAGGAAGGCCTGGTCCACATCTCCGAGCTCGCGGACTACCGGGTGGCAACCGTCGAAGACATCGTGAAGATCGGCGACGAGGTGAGCGTGCTGGTCACCGAGATCGACCGCCAGGGGCGCATCAACCTGTCACGCCGGGCGCTGCTCGCGCCCGGCCCGAACGGTGGGGCTCCCGGCCAGAACGCAGGCGGTGGCGAGCCGGGCCGTCCGACACAGTCCAACTACATCGGCGGCGGCAGGCGCGAGGGTGGCCCGGGTGGTGGCCCACGCTTCGGAGACCGCGGCCCACGACCCAACGGCGGCGGCCGGCCACCTCGCCAGGACGGCGGTAGGCCCCCCTTCCGCGGACCGAGCAGGTTCGGTGGGGAAGCGCGCCCCGGTAACCCGGGCCGCGACGACGAGGGCGGTCAGGGAACCACCGAGTAGGGCCAGGGGCCAAGAAGATCCCTCTCCCACCGCGGTGGGAGAGGTTAGGTGAGGGCAGCCCACAACAGGCGGTAAACTCAGGGCTCTAGAGAGCCGCCGAAGAGGTGTGCGTTGTCCGACCTCCCAGCCTCCAGCCCTTACCAGGCCCCTATCGGGGTGGCCATTTGCGGCGTGCACGGACGCATGGGCCAGGAGATGGTCGACGGTCTGACGCACGAGGGTGGCATCGTCATCGTCGGAGGCTGTGACCCGCGGGTAGGGGATGACGGACTGTCCCTCGATGCCTTTCCCACTGCCACGAGCCTGACGGAGCTCCTCGCCACGGTGAAGCCCGACGTTGCCGTGGATTTCACGACGGCCGAAGCCGCTCGGGCCAACGCTCGTGTCGCACTCGAGCATTCGGTCCCCATCGTCATCGGTACGACGGGGCTCACCGAGACAGACCTCCGCATGATCGACGACCTCGCGCGCGAGGCGAGGGTCGGCGCGCTCGTCGCGCCCAACTTCGCGATCGGCGCCAACCTCCTCATGCAGTTCGCGCGCATCGCCAGCAAGTTCTTCGACTCCGCCGAGATCATCGAGACCCACCACGACGGCAAAATCGACTCTCCTTCCGGCACAGCGCTCCTCACTGCGAAGGGAATGCGCGAGGGGCGCGACAAGCCGTTCGTGGGTGACCATGTCACGAAGCACGTGGTAGAACACACGCGCGGTGGCGTCGCGGATGACGTGCATATCCACAGCCTGCGCATGCCAGGGTTCGTCGCGTCACACCAGGTCATCTTCGGCGGGCCGGGCCAGTCACTCACGATCCGCCACGACTCGATCGGCCGCGATTCGTTCGTACCGGGCGTGGCGTTTGCCGTCAAACACATCCGGGAGCACGTGGGGCTTGTCTATGGACTCGACCAATTGATGGGCTTCGCAACATGAATGCCAGCTCGAGCCGCGGCCGACAGACGCTCAAGCTCGAGCCGGCCCCTGGCAGCGGCACGCTGCCGCTGGGGCACAAGATAAACATCGGCGTGCTGGGCGCAACGGGCCTGGTGGGCAGGACGTTCCTGAGAATTCTCGAAGAGCGCAGCTTTCCCGTGGATGAGCTTCGGCTCCTCGCAACGCCGCGCTCAGAGGGGAAGACGATACCGTTCCGCGGGGAGGACATCCAGGTCCACGCGGTAGCCGACGACTCTTTCGCCGGTATGGATCTCGTGCTGTCCTGTGCAAACGACAATGTAAGCCGTGAGATGGCTCCGGTCGCCGCGCGGGCCGGCGCGGTCGTGATCGACAAGAGCAATGCCTGGCGGATGGATCCGGGAGTACCGCTCGTCGTTCCCGAGGTGAACCCAGGGGATGCCCGGTTCCACGACGGCATCATCGCCGGGCCGAACTGCTCGACGACGCAGCTGGTTGTAGCGTTGGCGCCCATCCACCGCGTGAACCCGATCACCCGGATCATCGTCGACTCGTACCAGGCGGTGTCGGGCACCGGAGGCTCGGCCGTCCAGGAGCTACAGGACCAGACTCACGCATGGGCCGAGGACGAGGAGATCACCTCCGCGGTCTACCCACACCAGATCATGATGAACGTGCTCCCGGAAATCGGTTCCTTCAGCGCAAACGGCTATTGCAGCGAAGAGATGAAGCTCGTCAACGAGACGCGCAAGATAATGCATGCGCCCGACATCGCAATCTCGGCAACGACCGTTCGCGTCCCGGTGGAGATCGGCCACTCTGAGGCGGTGCACATCGAGCTGACCCGGCCCATGAGCGCCGACGAAGTTCGAGACGTGCTGTCAGATGCGCCTGGTGTTTGCCTGGTAGACGACCCTTCGCGTTCGATGTACCCTTTGCCCCTCTCGGCGGTAGGCCGCGACGAGGTGTTCGTCGGACGCATTCGCACCGACATCTCACACCCGCAGGGTATCGCGATGTGGATCGTGTCTGACAATCTGCGTAAAGGCGCGGCCCTGAACGCCGTCCAGGTGGCCGAGCTGCTCATAGGCGACGGATTGCTGTAGGAGGCCCGAATGAAAACCTTCGGCCGACTATTGACCGCGATGGTCACACCCTTCGCCGAGGACGGCGCGGTGGACTACGCCCGCGCGCGCCAGATGGCGGAGGCGCTGGTCGCCTCTGGAACGACTGGCATCGTCGTCGCGGGGACCACTGGCGAGTCCCCGACGCTCACTCACGAAGAGAAGCTACGTCTATTCCGGGAAGTGAAGGACGCCGTCGGCCCATCCGTCGTGGTAATTGCCGGCACCGGAACCAACAATACGGCGGAGAGTGTCAGCTTCAGCCGCGAGGCTGCCCAGGTCGGCGTCGACGGTATCCTCGCCACCGTCCCCTGGTACAACCGACCTCCACAGCAGGGGCTAGAGGCGCATTTCCGCGCCATTGCCGATTCGGTCGACATCCCGGTCCTGCTCTACAACATTCCGTCGAGAACCGCGGTCAACCTCACGGCCGAGACCGCCGTTCGCCTCAGCGACGTCGAGAACATTGTCGGCGTCAAGGAAGCGAGCAGCAACTTCGAGCAGATCGGCACGATCATCCGCGAGGCCCGACCGGGTTTTCTCGTATGGAGCGGCAACGACGCGGAGACGCTCCCGATCCTGGCCCTGGGCGGCTATGGGGTTGTGAGCGTGGCGAGCCACCTGGTCGGCCGGCAGATCGCGACGTTGATCGAAGCAGCCATGGATGGCTCTCTGGATGAAGCAACGCGCATCCACAATCGGCTTGCACAGCTGTTCGCCGCGCTGTTCGTGACCACGAGCCCGATCCCGCTGAAATACGCACTATCTGCCGTCGGGTTCTCCTGCGGTGGCCTGCGCCTCCCCCTCGTCGACATCGACGCGAAGTCCGCCGCTGTTGTGGACGAGGCGCTGCGCTCCGTACAGCTGGATCTGCCGACGCACGCAGCGGCCTAGAATCCCCCCCTTCGGCACCTTGTGTTTCGGACGAGAAAGCGCGGCGGTTCTGGCGAACCGCCGCGCTTTCGATGCTAGAAGAAGGCTGCTATGTCCTGGTAGACGGTGACCATCTGGTTCTCCGTTTGACCCTTCCAGAATCTCCCGTGGGCCGCGCCAGCGATTCGTTGAAGTACTTTCTGATCCGCATCGGTCCCGATCGCTATGGTGTGGATCTGGATACCTGTCGCATCTCCTTCGGCGGGCCTGAGCTTGCGCTCCAGGTCCGAAAGTCCGTTTCGACTATTGGTGTCCTGGCCATCCGAGAGCACCACGATCCCGTAGCGCATACCGGTTGGGTCATCTCGACGCAGACGCTCCAAGCGGTCGTAGGCGGTTAGCACCGCGTCATAGAGTGACGTACCGCCGCCTGCTACCGTTGAGCCGATCCGCTGGGCCAGCTCTTCGCCAAGCTCGGAGCCGTATCCCTCGGTCGGTGAGTAAACAGTCGCGTCAAATGGCATCCAGATAATGCGGTCGTCTCGGTCCACTCGCCGCACGAACTCCTGTGCCCCTTTAACCGCGGCGGTGATCTTTCCACCCGCCATACTTCCCGACTTATCGAAGACGAGCGCGATGGCGGCGTGTTTCTTCACTCGGTGCCAGACTTCGATCACTCGATCGTAGACAGGCAGATCTGGGACGGTGACGGCCACCAGGTTCACCGCTGGGTTGGCGCCGTAGCCGGGATCGATCGGCGGCCCGATGGGGGTGCCTGGGTTGGCTGGTCGCATGCCGGTACGTGGCAGGGCGCGCTGCGCCTCATCCGAAAGCAGGTAGGTCTGGAAAATCCGAGCGGCCTCCGCCTGCTCGGTAGATACCCAGTCGGCGCCGTCCAGGATTGCCATCGGGTGGCCCACCACGACCGTGCCATCCTGTGGATACACAGCCACGACGGGCTCGCGCAGCTTTCCTGCATTCGCCTGGTTGAATGCGATGACCTCTTTCTCGTACGTAGTTAAGGCGTCGAGGTATTCGGGTCCACCGCTGAGCATGAGGCCCAGCAACCAGGGGCTGAGCTTGCTGCTGTGAACCTTGGCCCGCTCGACGTCCGCGATGGCCTGGCCGCAGCCGTTGCCCGCATCCACGTCTTCGATGGCGAGCGTTCCACCTTTCCCGATTCCTGCCATACAGAGCAGGATCGCGGTCTGCGTTCCTACGTCGGACACGCCTACGTAGGTATTTCCGAACTTGAACTGGCCCCACTCCGGGTGCCCTAGTAGGCCCCAGCCCTCCGAGCTGCGGGCGAGCGCGCGTATCCGAGCCCACGTGCATTCGGGTTCGGGAGTTGGCCAGCATCCCAGCGCGCGCGCACGGGACTGCCACATGGCAATGACCACAGGCGTCCGCGCCAGACTGGTAGAGGGGGCCGTGGCGATCTCGCTGCGTCGCATCGCCGTCCACTCTTTCCTGAGCTTGGCGATCCAGGAATCGTCGGCCGGCGAAACGATGGTGGGCTTGATCTTCCCCTGGAGGGTGTCATCCACCTGGGTGCCCGACCGATAGTGTTCAAATCGGCCCGGCTCCAACTCTTCGAGGAGCACCTTGACCAGGACCGCCTTATTGTCGACCCGAACCCCTCCTGTCGATTGAGACGCTGCGTTGAATGCGCGCACCTGCTCGTCCAGCCATTCCTTCTTGGTGGTCGAACTGGTCATCGTGATTTCGATGGTGCCGTTTGGAGATCCCGGCCTCGGAAGGTCCGAGGAGGTGATACCCTGCGGCCTCAGCGCTGTGAACAGGACCAACGCGGCGAAGACTGCGCCCGCTGCCCAGATCCAGATCGGTTTTTGTTGCATGGCTGTTCTCCTTTCACGAAGGGCACCTACTGGTGCGCCATTTCGGCGATGACCCGGCGCGCCAGTTGCTCGCGTGCAGCGACGTCCCGCTGGAGCCGGCTCAGGTTTTCGGCGGACTCCCGGACCAGCTCAGCGCTCTCGACGACGTTCCAGGGACGAAGCTCGAACTGGACGACCTGGAGCAGCAGCGTTTCCAGCTGCTCCAGAATCTCCACTACGACGCGCTCCTGGTTCAACACTTCCTCCCGGACTCTGGCCAGATTCGCTTTGTGGAGCAGCTCACCGGGACGTTCGGCTTGGCTGTATGGCTGCGGCTGGACCCTGGAATCGGGGAGTCCCCGCGTACGACGGCCAGCGCGCGTTCAAACTCCTCCGCCTGGACAGCCGACTGTTGCTGGAGTGCCAACAGGCTGTGCGCCTCCCCAACCAGACGGTGCAGGCCGGCGTCGCCAGACTGGTGCTGCTCGACCTGAAGCACCTTGAGGGCGATCTCTCCGAACACCACTCGCGACTTCGCCAGAATTGGACTGATGGATTGGTTGCTGAGGTGATGTTGAGGGAGGCTCCGATCGACGACTCTGGATATCACCTGTGCCAGCACGCGATGGTTGGAGAAGGAGGAGCGGGCCGATAGGACGGCCAGAATCAGGGTCGCCCCCGACCAGAGGCCGGCGTACAGCAGGGTTCCGGCCGCAAGAACCAGCGGAATCAAACCGATGCTCCAGATGAAGACCAGGAGCCCGGTCTCGCCTCGGGTGAGCGAGAAGCGGAGCACCTCGCGCCGAAGTACTTTCCGAAGGCTCCGGTCGGTGAGCCGTGGTTGGAACCCAACGGCATCCATCATCGCTTGCGCCTACGATCCGCTCGCGAGGAGCCGGTCCTCGTCGCCGGGAGGCAGTTGTTGTGCGCGCATCGACTGGAGCTCGGCCTCGATGGCGGTTTCGGCGGCGATTGCCGCCAGCTCCCGCTCGACCGGGTCAGTCGTCCCGGCGGGCAGGCTGAGGGACCCGCTCGCCAGCAGGGCGTCGATAGCCACCGAACGCGCTTGCATTCGCTCGATCTTTTCCTCTGCGCGGCCCAGCGCCATGCCCACTTCGGCGAACTGGTCGGAGAGGCCGCCGAGCGCCTCATTGACCCGGACCTGAGCTTCGGCCGCGGTGTAGCGGGCAGAAAGTGTCGTACGGCGCGTGCGAAACTCTTGAATACGCGCCACGAGCTGCTGCTCCGCGAGGGTCAGCTTGCCCTCCTCTCGAGCCAGATCCGTGAACTGCACGTCGAGGGCTGCTATCTCGGCGATCGCTGCTTGCTTGCGGCCCAGCGCCAGACGGGCCAGGTCTTCCCGTCCAGCAGCGAAGGCCCGCCGGGCCTGATCTTCGGTGCGTGTCAGCCCCCCCTCTTGACGCTCGCGGAGTTGCTCGATCTGGTTTCGAGAGGTAGCAACCTCGACCAGGCCTCGTCGGACGCGAAGAAGCAGCTGCTGTTGCTTCTCATGGGCGTAGTCCAGGGTCTCGCGCGGGTCTTCGGCTCGGTCCAGAAACGCGGTCCCCTTGATCCGCAGGAACGTAAACAGACGCGACACGACACTCACGGGCTTTCCTCCACATGTTCATTGTGGTTTCGCGAGGCGCAGCCAATAGTGCCGACCTGCAAGTCCCAATCCGACCGGGTTTGTCTCCAAAAGGTCCCAGGCGCGTCCCGTAGGGGAGGCCATGAACCATTGCACAGGCTCCCGGGACGCGGATAGGATTGGCCACCGTGGCGTCTCTGATCGACGAAGTGCGACGGGCCTTAGGGCATCTGCACGACGTCCACTTTCTTCAGGCGCATCCGCTAGCCAGGCAGCAGCTGGTCTCCGGGGATGCGGGACCGCTCGCCCGCGGTCGGCTGCTGCAAAGCCGCCTGCTGGCGGCCATCGACCAGCTCAGTCCCGCCGAAGCCGGCCCCAGGGACAGCCGCCTCGAGAGTCGATACGAAGTCCTGCGGCTTCGCTTCGTCGAGCGTCTCGACGTACTGCCTATCTGCCTGAGGCTGGGCATCAGTCGCAGCGAGTACTACCGCCGGCTTGGCGAGGGGCTGGACGCCGTCGCCACCCAGCTGCAGGCGTCAGCAAGGTTCACTCCGACCCTCGACCTGGGTGGAGACTCGCCCGCCGGCCGCGACGGGCCGGGCTCAACGCTGCAGGCGCGGCTCCGTTCCCCCTTTGCGCCTCCGACCGTTTTCGTGGGGCGGGAACGGGAATTGGAAGAGCTCAAGGCGGAATACGCAGCAACGGCGTCGGGCCGTGGCGGCCGGGCCGTTTTGATCAGCGGCGAACAGGGGATTGGCAAGACGAGGTTAGGGCACGAACTCGGCCAATATGTGCGGCAACAGGGCGGGCTCTTTCTGAGCGGCCGCTGGTCGGCGTGGGAGGGCGCGGCACCCTACGGGGCAGTCGCAGACGCGTTACGACAGGGCCTCGGCCAATTGGACCCCGAAGACGTCGCTCGGGTTGTCGGGCCCTATGCGCGGGAGCTTCACCGGGTCTTTCCGGAGGTCGTACCGAGCGTGGAACCGCCGGCCACTACCTCGGAGATCAACGTTGAAGAGGATCGCCTACGGCTCTACGACGCAGTGGCGTCACTCGTAGGCAACCTGGCACGAGCGCAGCCGCTGGTGCTCTTTCTCGATGACCTCCACCTCGCACCTCAGATGAACCTGCAGCTCTACATTGCACGACGACTGCCCGAGCTTCCTGTCCTGATGATCCAAGCCTTTCGAGAAGATGAGCTGGTGGAGCGACAGCCGCTGGTGGCGGGGCGCAACGAGTTGATTCGATCCCGACTCGTGAACTGGATCCGCCTCCAACCCCTGAGTGAAGCCGACACAGGTGAGATCATCGCGCATGCTTTTGACCCCAACGCCGCCGAGGACTTACGCGCTCCGGTCCACGCCGTGGCGAACGGAAACCCGTTCTTCCTGGAGGAGCTGCTTCGGTATCTCGTGGAGACAGCGGCGGTGCGCGCAGGACCCGAAGGCTGGGAGGTCCAGGCAGACGCCAGCATCGGCATCCCCGAGTCCGTCAGATTCATGGTGCTCGAACGGGTAGCTCGCCTCGGCGACCAGGCCCGAGCATTGATGGAGCAGGCGGCGGTGTTAGGAACTGAATTCAGCTTCGCCTCGCTAAACCTGATGGTCGACGATGCCGGGGCGGATCTCGTTCGATGTCTGGACCAGACGATCGCAGCCGGCCTGGTCGTCGACAAGACCCTGCCGGCGGAAGAACGCTACGGATTTCAAGACGAGCACGTTCGAGAGATCGTGTACGAGAGCACCCCTATCGCACGTCGACGGCGATACCACCTCCGGGCCGGAGCCGCGATCGAGGCGCTCCATCCCCAGCGCCTGGAGGAGCTGGCATACCACTTCACTCAGGGTCACGACCCGGCGCGAGGCGCGGACTATTGCCACCGCGCCGCTTCGAAGGCGGCCTCGCTGCACGTGTGGAGCCGCGCGATTCCACTTTACAGCGACGCGCTGGATCTGTGGGATGAGCTTGGCGGGCAGCTACCTGAAGTGGCGGCCATTTGCGAAGAACTGGGCGATGCGTGCTACAAGTCTGGGATCGAGGCCCAGAAGGGGCTCTCATACTTCGAGCGGGCTCTTGGGCTCTACGAGCGCTTAGGGAACTCACACAAGGTAGCCACGATCCATTCGCGGCTGGGGCGCGAGTACATGAGTAGCGCCAACCTGGCAGTCAGGGACCAGACCAAGGCCCTGGAGCACCTGGACCAAGCCCGACAGCTGCTGGAGACCGAACAGGAGCGCAGCACCCCCCTGGGCCTCGTCTACTGCGGTCTGGCGCTGGGCCATCACAATCTCCTCCATTGGCCCGAGACCATCAGCTGGGCGCAAGCCGCCCTGAACCTGGGGGAACAGATCGGAAGCCCGGCCCTGATCGCGAATGCGTGTGCGCCCCTCGGCCTGGCCTACGCTCGGATGAGCGATGTAATCAAGGGTATCGGCACCCTCGAGCGAGGGTGGGAGGTCGCCGTCGAGCATCAGCTCGGATTCCAGGCCGACATGATCCGGGCGTACGCGATCCGGGTTTGTGGCGTAGCACTCAAGAGTCCCAACACCGGTCTGACCTGGCTGCGCCGACAGCCAGATTTCCACACGATCTACTCGGAGCTGGAAGTCCAGTCGCAACGGATAACGCTTTATGCGCTCGGTGGAAACTTGATCGACGGCAGACGCGCGATGGCTGAGCTGCAGAGCGCGCTGGAAACGCATGGACAACCCCGGTTTGGTCCGTGGCCATCCGCTTTGGGGGGGTTCTGGACGTACTGCGGGGAGTGGGATCGCGCGGCTAGCCTGCTGGACGAAGGGCTCGCGTGGGCAGTGCGGGGCCACGACACCTACGTGCAAGCCCGAGTGCAGCTGAAGCTCGGAGAGCTCTACCTGGAGCTCGGCGACGACGAAGTCGCCGCCGAGTTCCTCAGCGCCTCGTTGCAACTCTTCCGGGCGGCGAACGACGTTCTCGGGGAGGTCGACATACTCCCACGACTCATCGAGGCCAACGCGCGCTTAGGAAAATGGGACGTAGCCCACGAGGATCTGGATAGGGCCCGAACCATGCTGGCTGGACTTCCCGATTGGGCCGGAGTGTGGGCTGACTTTCATCTGGCCGAGGCGCTGCTCGCGGCGGCCCAGGATGACTGGGAAACCGCGGAGGCTGCGTTCACCCGGGCGGCCGGGGCGTGCAAAGGTTGTGGCCTTATGTGGGACCAGGCGCGCGTCCTCGAGGAATGGGGCGGAGCACTGGCTGCGCGCCCCGCCGCGGATGGTAGCCACAGACGGGCAGCAGCGAGTCTGCTCCGAGAAGCGCGCGCGCTGTGGGATGCAATGGGCGTTCCTCCTTACGCCGAGCGCTGCGCGGTCAAGCTGGCCTCGCTCAACTAGGAGCCGCGATCGACCGGACGAGCGTGATCGGTTTTGAGCGGCTCCCGCCTCGAAGACAAGTGAGAGCGTCGCCAAGGCCAGGCGCAGCGCACGGCCCGTGAACGCAGGACGCCCAGCGCAAGCTTCGGCCTTTCAGCCCTGAGAACCGGGACAACGGGAGAGCTTCCAGCGGATAAGCGTTCTTACGAGAGCGCTGCTGCGAGCACCTCGTCGCCAGTCCGACCTGTACGCTCACTGCGAGCGTGCCGCAGATCGTCGCTGAAGCGTGTCTCGAGCCGGGCGCCGCTCGCCCTCTCGATGCAGCGAATGGCCTGCGCCGCGTACGCCAGGTTGTTCCGCATCTCGAGGCGGGCTAAATCGTCCCAGAAAAAGCCACAGCTGGTGTGCATCCGCTGCCCGTAGAGCTGCGCCTTGAGAAGATCCAAGGCAGCCTGCCGATCCTCCTCGTCGAGAGGACGCATTGCGTGACGTGAGATGAAGTCGTCCGAGGATATCTGGTCCAGAAGCACCGCGATGTACTCGTTGCGCGCTTCCCAGGGATCCCGCAAGAGCCCTCCGGCGGCGCGCTCGTACGCCGAGTCCAGCTCGGCGGTAAGCGCAGTCAGCGCCTGGAATGCGACGGCCTTCCACGAGCTATCACCTTCGGTGCAGGCGCACCCGGTGGACCAGCGACAAACGCCATGGGAGCAGCTCCACGACGTCGCCGGAGCAAGCTGCGCGTCTATCGTCGCACCGTAACGGTCAAGATAACCAGACAGAAAGGTAACGTCGAGACCAGCGCGCGACGCCTCTCCATAGAGGAGGGCGTGAAGGAAATGCTGCCGGTCCGGTTGGTGATGCCCGTAGCACTCGCCATCCGTCGCGATCAGAGTCAGAGGAGGCGCTTCGTCGATCCACGTGTCCCACTCGCCTGAATCGCTGCCCTGAGTGAGACGGCAGCGAGCGAAGGCGGTGGCATCGACGGTCGCATCGGGATTGAACGAGATGCCGTCCGAGAGCCCGGCGTCATAAAAGAAGACGACGATGGATCGTCCACCCGCGAGCTGAACGCGATAGGGCCGACGGACGTCGACGTCCGGAATGGCAGCCTGCCACGGTGCCAGGATCGTGAACTCGAGATCGTTCTCTACCAGGACCTCGAGCGTTTCGACATCGACGGCGGTCTCTGGCAGCCACATCCCCCGCGGCGTGTAGCCGAAGCGGTGGACGAAGTCGGCGATGCCCCACCGCACCTGGGTCACCTTATCTCGCCGATTCGCAAGCGGCAGGATCCGGTGGCTGTAGGCCTGAGCCATCGCATTGCCGGCCGCGGGTAGTTCGGACCTCGCCTGCCGCTGAATTGAACGGTACACATCGGGCGCCTCGCGCTCCAGCCAGGAGGCAAGCGTCGGCCCGAGGTCGAAGCTGACGCGTGCGAAGTTGCCCAGCTCGGCGTTGGGCCGGTAGCACTCGGCCGTGATCTTCGCGTTGAAATTCGGGTAGGGCTCGGCTCCCGCCTCGATCGGAATTCGCCCGGTCCACGGATCCTCTCGTGGTGGCTGATAGAAGTGCCCGTGCACACAAAGAAGGGGACGATTCATCGGGCTCGCCCGCCACGCTCGACTGCCTGTTGATAGACGTCGACGTACTTCTGCGCGGAGCCCTTCCACGAGACATCCTGCTTCATGCCCTGCGACTGGATATCGCGCCAGCGGTCGAGATCTCGATAGGTCTCCAGGGCTCGACCGAGCGCCAATGTGAGGGCGAAGGGCTGATACTCGCGGAAAACGAATCCCGTTCCGCGCCGTGTGGTGGACTGATAGTCAACCACCGTGTCGGCGAGACCACCCGTCGAGCGGACGACGGGCACGGTACCGTAGCGGAGTGAGATCAACTGCCCGAGACCGCACGGCTCGAACCGCGACGGCATGAGAAACATGTCGGAGCCTGCGTAGATGCGCTGGGCCAGGGCTGCGTCGAACTTCAGGTGCACGGCCAGCTGCCGGCGATTGTGGGCCGCGAGCTCACGGAACAGATCGTGATAGCGGGGCTCGCCCGTGCCCAGCATGACGATCTGGGCGTCGACCTCGGCCAGGAAAGGCTCGATGATCTGTGCGACGAGATCGAATCCTTTCTGGTCCGCCAGACGGCCGACGATGCCGAGGAGCGGTGTCCGCGGGGCAACGTCAAAGCCCGCCTCTCGCTGGAGCGCCGCCTTACAGGCTGCTTTGCCGTCGAGGCTATCGGCAGAATACGGCTGCGCGATCGCGGGGTCGTTCGCCGGATCGAAAACGTCGTAGTCGATCCCGTTGATGATCCCCTTCAGCTCGTTGCCGCGGCGTCTCAGCAGCTCGTCCAGTCCTTCACCGTACTCGGGGAGCGTGATCTCCTCGGCGTACCGTTCACTGACCGTGGTTACCAGGTCGGCGCTGGCAATGCCCTGCGCGAGAAGGTCGTGGCTGCCATCCGCTCGCGGTTCGAGCGCCGTCGGGTCGATCCACTCGGTCGGGTAGAGACCGGGATCGAAGCCACCCTGGTACGCCAGGTTGTGGATCGTGATAACACTCGCGGCGGAATGAAACGAGGCGGGGATGTCGTAGCCGTGCCGCATCCAGTGGGGGATAACAGCCGTGTGCCAGTCGTTGACGTGCACGACGTCAGGAGCCCAGCCCAGCGCATCGACTGAATCGAGCGCCGCCCGACAGAAGTACAGGAAGCGTTCGATGTCATCCTCGTAGCCGTAGACGTTGTCGCGCGCGAAGTAGCGGTCGTTAGCGACGAAATAGACGGGAACCTGGCCTGCCTCGCTGACGTGCAGGCGAGCCAGATCGGAGCTGCCGAGCACGTTTACGCTGGAGTCGCCCAACGCGTCGCTCAGGCCGTACTGGCTGCCGTCGACGGTTCCGTAGCGCGGCATGATGACTCGAACGTCGTGGCCGAGGGCACAGAGCGCCTTCGGCAGCGCGCCAGCCACGTCGGCGAGACCACCAACTTTGGCGAAGGGTGCCACCTCGGCCGCGACGAACAGGATCCTCATGCAATCTCTTAAGTGTTGTGGGTGGGCAAAGCCCACCCACAACACCATTGTTTCTTAGTTTGTCACGACGCTACCGACGCTCGGGCGCTCTCGCGGTTGCGGAACTGTTGATAATCGATAGCTCCGAACACGCGGTCTCGTTCGTATAGCTCTTCGGCCAGAGAGACCGCCTCCTGGCTCAGAGGCCGCTCGAGCGCCGCCGCGAGCTGCTCGAAGCGTGCCACGTGTTCTTGAAAGCGGCCGACCGCGTAGTCGCGGGCCTGGCCCGTAGTCACCAGGAACGGCCAGTCGCTGCTCTGTAGTAAGAGCAGCTCACGGGCTGCCTGCGCCAGGAGTCGCGCCGCCGAGTCATCGGCGTTGGGGTGCGTCTGAATCAGGCGCTCCATCCGCCGCTCCGCGGCGTGGATTACCGGCCACATCCACTCCGTTTCGGGATTCAGCCACGTCGAGTGGTCGCCATTCTGCCCCCAGCTGCTCTCGGGCAGCGCGACCGCCTCTTCTGGTGGGTGGGCCTCGACAAACGCACCAGCCGTGCTCAGCTGCACGGTGTCGCTCGATGCCAGAAGCCGGAGCACTTCGCGGAGCCAGTCGACGCCCTCCATCCACCAGTGCCCGAACAGCTCCGTGTCATACGAGGCGCACACGATGCCGAAGTTGCCGGTCGCGCTGTAGTTGCCCGCGACCTCGTCCTCGACGAGTGAGGCGAAGTGCCTTGCGTGGTCTCGCACGCGCTCGGCCGCGCGGTCTGGTTCGTACTCGGCTTTCTCACCCATTCCGACACCGCGGCCGGTGATCCGCCAGTACTGGAGGCCAGACACTTCGTCCTTCCTGTGGAACTCGCGGTACCAGCCATCGCCCGGATAGCCGTGCTCCCCGGACCATACCTGGAGGCCCGTCTTGCTGTTTCGACCCAGCACCGCGACGTCCGAATCGCCAACAAAGTACGGCTCGAATGTTGTGCGACGGGTCGACCTGGAGGATCGAGCGGCGCCGCGTCCCGCGAGCAGGCCGTAGGGGCCGATTGCGTCGCCTCGCACCTTCCCAACCTGGCGGCCGCCGGCGATGGTCTGGGTCTCCGTAAAGAACAATCGGAGGCCCTGCTCCTCGAGGAACTGCTCGATGCCCGGCCGCTCGCGAATCGCACCGCCGACAGCCGTGGCAGTCGGCGGCCGATACGCGCATTCGGGAAGCCAGATGGAGCGTGGGCGCCGCCCGAAGGCTTGCTCATAGCTTGCCGCGCCTGTGCTGATCTGCCCTGCGATGCTCGAATCACGATCCAGCAGCGGCAGATAGCCGTGCGTCGCGGCCGAAGTAGCGATCTCGACGTGTCCGGACTCCTGCAGGCCACGGAAGGCCCCGACGAGGTCGGCGCCGAACGCCTGGCTGTAGTCGGCGAGCAGCCTGGAATACGAGGCGTGGTATCGGTCGGCGAGCGCCGCGAGCTTCGCGTCGCCAGCGGAATGGAAGCGCGTGGCATCGTCCGCCGCTGCTTGAACGTGCGTTTCAAGATACTCGTGCAGGTGTGCATTGATGAGCGGGTCGCGCAGCTGTTCGACCAGGATCGGCGTCAGTCCGATCGTCAGCTGATAAGGAACGCCCTCGTCCCTCAGGTCGTACAGCGCACGCAGCAGAGGGATGTACGTCTCGGCAGCCGCCTCATGGATCCATTCCTCACCGTGCGGCCACCGCCCCGCGCTCCTGCAGTACGGAATATGTGAGTGAAGTACGAACGTAAACGCGCCTTGCTTTGCCAACGGTCACCTCGAAACTAGGCCCTGCAAGCATTCTTCCACGGAACGGCGTGTTTCCGCTATGAGGCAGCGGCCCGCTCGGGGGTGGCAAGCCGTGCCGGGCTCGCGAGCACCGATTCGCCGCTCGCAACGACGGTCGCTCCGCCGAAGTCGGCCTCGGTGACCGAGGCGTCGATCATGCAGTTGCGGCCAACGTGCAGGCCCGCGGGTATGCGGGCGCGTTTGCCGACGACGGTGATACCCGTGTTGAGGCGCTGCGGCTCCAGCTTGTTCACGACACTCGCGTCGCCGTAGCCCACGACTGCGCCTCTGCCCACCCACACCTCTTTGTCCAGGATGCTGCGCTCGATTACGGCGTCCGCACCTATGACCGTGTCGGTCATCAGGATCGAGTCGCGAATGAGGGCGCCGGAACCAACGACTACACCTGGTGAGAGCACCGAGCGCTGCACGGTCCCGTAGATGGTGCAGCCGTGGCTGATCAGGCTCCGGCCGACGCGAGCTTCGGCCAGAACGCGAGCCGGCGGCCGTTCTTCGCTCCTCGTGTGGATTACCCAGTCCGGGTCGTAGAGGTCGAACTCGGGTGGGTCGTCCAGCAGACCCATGTTGGCGTCCCAGTAGCTCTCGATCGTCCCCACGTCGCGCCAATAGCCGTTGAACGGGCACGCGAAGACACGATCGCGGTCGACCATGCTTGGAATGATGTCGTGCCCGAAGTCGTGCGAGGTCCGCGCCTGGGCGTCTTCATCCAGACGCGCCTCGAGGACCTCGCGTTCGAAGACGTAGATGCCCATCGAGATCAGGCTGCTGCGCGGCTCCTTCGGCTTTTCGTCGAAGGAGACAACACGATTCTCGTCGTCGACCACGAGGGCGCCGTAACGGCTGGCCTCGTCGATCGGGACCTCGAACACACCAACCGTTGCGTCGGCTTTGCTGCTCTCGTGGGACTCAATCATGGCGCGGTAGTCCATTCGGTACACGTGATCACCTGACAGGATCAGGATCAGGTCATCCCGACGCGGCGCCGCGAAGGGGAGGTTCTGGTATACGGCGTCCGCCGTGCCCCGATACCAGTCGGACCCACTGCGCCCGAGAAACGGCTGTAGCAGACGAACGCCGCGGTGCGTCCGATCCAGGTCCCAGGGGCGGCCGATGCCGATGTGGTCGTTCAGTGAATGCGGGCGATACTGAGTGAGCACGGCGACGTCGAATATCCCGGAGTTCACGCAATTGCTGAGCGTGAAGTCGATGATCCGGTACTTGCCCGCGAAGGGAACCGCGGGCTTCGCCCGCTCGCGGGAGAGCACCGAGAGGCGCTCACCCTGCCCGCCCGCAAGAACTATCGCAACGACCGTCCGCATCGCGGACCTCCAGCGCGCACCTCGTCGGCCTCAGCGCCTACGGCGCTCGAGCGAGCCGTGCGGGCTCATAGCCCGAGCGCTCGATTTCGAGGCCGATGCGCAAGGAGCGCTCCACGAGCGTGCGCACGAACGGATGCGGCGGCCGCAGAGGACGTTCCTCCTCGATGGTAACAGCCGCAGCCACTGCACGCCGGGCGTCAGCTTCTCTGTCCGTCCGGAGGAAGATGTATGCCGTCTCCTCCAGCCGGCGGCGCAGCCCGTGCAGCTCATGAGCTGTTAGCAGCTCCCGGATGGCCTCTCGGAGAATCCGCTCCTGGCGCGACTCCTCGGACTCCGGCGTGACGATGAGCCGGGACGCCGAGCGCTCGCTGAGCTGGTGCACCCACTTTCGGACGCGGTCGGGGGGAAAGAACCACGGCTCGATCTCGGGCTGGTCGAAAAGCCGCGGTGTCTCCCCCTCCAGCGTCGGATGCATTCGCATCTCGAAGCCACTCAGCTCGCGGTACACGAGGGCTTCGGTGAATGGCTCCGTGGGTTCGCCGATCAGCTCAGCCCAGATGGGATACGCAGCCGGGATTCCGGCGCCGTCCTGACGCGCGGAATCGACCGCCTCTTGCACCAATTGCTTTGCGAAGTCGATGGGAAGCTCGACCCAGGACGCGATGTCCTTCTCGCGCATGGTGGACTCCTGCTCCGCGAATCGCTTTCGGGTCGTGTCCCGCGCGAAGAAATCGGTCATTCCCTTCACGTCGTTGATGACCACGGCGAGCATGTAGATGCCACCGAGCGGTCGATCGGCCCCGAACCAGATCGATCGGTTTCCCGCGCCGTCGAATGCACTGGCGATCACGCGATAGATGGTCGCTGCGCGGCTGCCCAGTGTGGCAGGCTCGCGAGATTCCTGGGCCGACACCCGGATGCCCTGGTTCGATAGCCGGTAGAGGGATCGCCTGGCCGCCTTCTGGAGCTGCTTGTCCTCCGTCGTGCGCGTCAGCTCGTCCAGCGCCTCCGCCGCGGAGACATCTCGAATCGAACCGAGCGCATCAACGGCCGCGGAAGCGACTTCCCGCGGAGATCCCTGCGCCAGGCGGACGAGCAGCGGGACCGCGGTAGGTCCCGCGATCCGTGCGACGGTGTTCAGCGCCAATGCGGCCTCTGCTGGAGTCTGCTGTGCGATACCCGTCGCGAGCGTCTCGACTTCGACACCGGACGCGAGGCTCTCGGCCCAGCGTTGGCCGAGAGCATCATCCGTTTTCGCCTTAGCCACACGACGCCTGCGCGCGTCGGCCATCAATCAACTCCTGTCTCCGCCGGCCCCCGGGGGCTGGGGCGAAGCCCCCAGAAATCAGGGGTGGGTGGGCGGGATTAGATGCTGTTGAGTATCTCCAGGAGCTGCTTCGCCTGCGTTTCCTCGTTCACCTGGTAGGCGCGGGTCGCGTACCGGATCACACCCTCTCGGTCGATGACGAAGATGGATCGTCGACACCCGTCGCCACGATCGTTGACCACGTCATACAGACGGGACACCTCGAGGCTCTCGTCGCTGAGGTGTGGAAAATCGATCCCACTGAGACTCTCCGCGAACCGGCAGTGCGAGTCGATGTCGTCGTTGCTGATGGCGACGATCTCAGCGTCTGCGTCCCGGTACTTCTGATGGTCCGCCCTAAAGGCGGTTAGCTCTCGCGTTCAGCCACCGGTGAAGTCGCGTGGATAGAACGCCAGCACGACCTTCTTGCCGCGCAAGCTGCTCAAGGAAAAGTCCCCGTGCTTTGCCGACGGCAGCGTGAAGTCGGGAGCGGGATCGCCCACGCCAACCGCTTGTGCTTGCATGCAGTCCCTCCTCTGACGGCCTTTCTGAATAGTATGCGAGTTACCCGCTCGCCCTGAGCTTGTCGAAGGGCCGCGGGCTTCGACAAGCTCAGCCTGAGCGGTTCGCGACGCGTCTTTTACACGACGCCCCGCTGCTTTGCATATTCCGTGCGATCGGGCACCGCGGCCTCCAGGAAACCCTCTTGCCGCTCGCGGCACTTGTTGCAGTCGCCGCAATGCTGCTGCCCGACGGGGCGGATGCATGAGAAGGTCAGCTCGAGCGGGAGATGGCTCCCCATCCGCACGACGTCGGCTTTGTGCAGCGAGGCGAAGGGCCGTTCGATCGTGACGGGATGATCCAGGCCCCGGCTGAGCGCGCGCTGAACGTCGGTGAAAAAGTCGTCGGTGGCGTCGGGAAAGGGATTCGCGGCAAGCACGCCGAGAGCGATCCGAGATATCCCGTTCAGCGCGCAGTAGATGCCCGCCTTTGTGAGCAGTACGAGGTTGCGCCCCGGAAGGTAAACCGCTTCATCCGGTGCGTCGTACGTAGGCGCACCGGACCCGCCGACGCTCCAGTGAGAGCCGTACACGTCGTTCAATGGCAGCGACAACGTCCTCAGCGGACGGAGACTGGGCGACGCGATTGCCCCGAGGTAGCGCTTCAGGCAGCTGTGCTCGACCTCCTCCCATGCCATGCCGGCCCGAACGTACACCGGCTGCACGTCGCTGCCGTCCTGGAGCGCGCGCCATACGAGGACGGCGCTGTCCACCCCGCCACTCACCAGCACACAGACGGGACTTTGCTGCAATCGCTGCTCCAGGATAGCCGTGTTGGAGGGACGGAGTCGGGACGGCCATGTGCTGAGCGGGGCTGTCCCTCTCCCATCGCAATGGGAGAGGCTAGGTGAGGGCTGCCACTGCCGACATTAAGACCAATACGGTCGCCAACGCAACGTCAACTGCAAGGGTTCGAAGGTTTACGTACACCCAGGACATCATGCAAGATACTCGAAGGCCCGTGGGAGAGATGCTTGGAGATCAGAGGCCGTACGGCCGTTGTAACCGGCAGCGCCGTTCGGGTCGGGCGGCAGATCTGTCTGAAGCTTGCAGAGCGGGGAGCCAACATCGTCGTCAACTACCGCTCGTCGGCTTCGCAGGCAGCCGAGCTGGTCGAGAAGATCACGGCGATGGGCGTCGGAGCGCTTGCCGTTCAGGCCGACGTGTCGCGCGGTGAGGATGTCGCGAAGCTTCACCGCGAGGCACAGGCGGCCTTCGGCCACGTCGACATCCTCGTCAACAATGCGTCGATTTTCCCCCGGACGCCGATTGATGAGCTCACCGAGCGGCACTGGGACGAATCGATCGCCGTCAATCTCAAGGGCCCGTTCCTCTGCTGTCTGGAATTCGGCAGGAAGATGGCGCAAAACGACGGTGGGGTGATCGTCAATCTCGCGGATTGGGCCGCGTTTCGCCCGTACCGCCACTACCTGCCCTACCTCACCGCCAAAGGCGGTATCGTGACGATGACGAAGGCGTTCGCGGTCGAGCTGGCGCCGAGCGTACGAGTGAACGCTATCGCCCCGGGTCCAATCGCGCCCCCACCGGACTTGAGCGCGGAAGAGGTCGAGGAGGCGCGTTCTGGTACGCTCCTCGGGCGCTGGGGCAGCGCGGACGACATCGCGGCAGCCGTGGCGTTCCTCATCGAGGGCTCCGACTTCATCACCGGGGCGATCCTGCCCGTCGACGGTGGACGACTGATCGCCTGAGAAAGGTCCAACTTGTATCGAGTGACGACCGAGATCGACTTCTCCTACGGCCATCGCCTGCTCGACTACGACGGAAAATGCGCCCACCCGCATGGCCACAACGGACGCGTGCAGATCGAGCTAGAGAGTGAGACGCTGGACGCGGCCCACATGGCGGTGGACTTCACCGTGGTGAAGCAGGGCGTGCAGCAGTGGGTGAACGAGCACATCGACCACAAGATGATCCTCCGCAAGGACGACCCGCTGCTGCGACCGCTTCACGAGCTGGGCGAGCCTGTCTACGTCATGGAGCAGAACCCGACGGCCGAAAGCCTCGCGCAGCTGATCTACGACGTCGCATGCGAGCAGGGGCTTCCGGTCACGAGCGTCCGCTTCTGGGAGTCGCCGACTTCATCTGCGACGTTCATCCCCTCGCCGAGCTCCGCGGGCACCAATGGTCGCCCCGCACGAGC
>Ga0184637_10000526_pt1 | contig 28469 bp, 16 predicted proteins | sample PLM3_127_b2_FD_133143 | JGI IMG/M metagenome (GOLD analysis project Ga0184637, IMG submission 133143) | Groundwater sediment microbial communities from an aquifer in East River, Colorado, USA - PLM3_127_b2 | ecosystem: Environmental > Terrestrial > Soil > Riparian zone | place: USA: East River... | reverse complement strand
CTCATCTTCACGATCGATCGCATCCTGCAGCAGGGCAGTTGGCTCGACTACGGGATGTTCCTGCAGAACATCATGATCGCGGCGCGCGGCCGTGGGCTCGACACGTGCCCGCAGGCGGCCTTCATCCAGTTCCACCGCGTCATTGCCGAGCATGTTGGCGCTCCTGACAACGAACAAGTGGTATGCGGCATGTCGCTCGGCTACGCCGATCCGAACGCGATCGAGAACACGCTCGTCACCGAGCGCGCTTCGGTCGATGCGTTTGCCCGGTTTCTCGAATGAACGTGTCCGCCTCGATCGGCCGGGCGGAAACAACAAAGAAGGAGCGCCATGACGCGCCTGCACGCTACGGCCCTTGGGGCGATGTTGCTCGCAGTGGGTCCGCAGCTGGCCGTTGCCGCTGAAGCATTGGCGTTCTCGGGGCCCTCGATCGGGCCGGTCCCCATCGAGTTCGTGCTGTTCGCCGTCGTGCTCGCCGGTGTCGCGCTGTTCCATCACCACACCCTGCCGATTGCGCTGGGCGGTGCGATCGTGATCGCGCTCTACAAGATCTTGCTGTCGCCATTCAAGGCCGGGCCGGGCGTGGGCGGATTCGCTCAGCATCTGGGGCACGAGTGGGTGATCCTGGTCAACCTGCTGTTGTTGCTGCTCGGCTTCGCGCTGCTCGCCAAGTTGTTCGAGGAGAGCGAGGTGCCGGCGGTGCTGCCGCGATGGCTGCCCGACGACTGGAGAGGGTGCTTCGTGCTGCTGCTGCTGGTATTCGTGCTGTCGAGCTTTCTCGACAACATCGCCGCGGCGATGATCGGCGGCGCGATTGCGCACACCGTGTTCAAGGGCAAGGTGCACATCGGCTACCTGGCCGCCATCGTCGCGGCGTCGAACGCGGGCGGGGCGGGCAGCGTCGTCGGAGACACCACGACGACGATGATGTGGATTGCCGGCATCCCGCCGATCGAAGTGCTGGAAGCGTTCATCGCTTCGTCGGTCGCGGTGGTGGTCTGCGGCATACCGGCAGCGCTGCAGCAGCAGAAATACTCGCCGATCCAGAAAGAAGAATCGGCCAGCGCGCGCGTCGATTGGCCGCGCGTGTGGATCGTCGCCTTCATCCTGGTCGCGGCGGTCGCCGTGAATGTGCTGGTCAACACCCGCTTCAACGCGATATCGGACGCTTTCCCGTTCCTTGGCGCCGCGGTGTGGGCGGCGCTGCTGCTCAGCGCGTGGTTGCGCAAGCCCGATTGGTCCTTGCTGCCCGGCGCTTTCAAGGGGTCGATCTTTCTGCTGTCGCTCGTGCTGTGCGCGTCGATGATGCCGGTGGAGAAGCTGCCCGCCGCTTCGTGGCCGTCGGCGCTCGGGCTCGGCTTCCTCTCCGCAGTGTTCGACAACATTCCGCTCACCGCGCTCGCGATCAAGCAAGGCGGCTATGACTGGGGCTTTCTCGCATATGCCGTGGGCTTCGGGGGATCGATGATCTGGTTCGGTTCGTCGGCCGGCGTGGCGTTGTCCAACATGTATCCCGAGGCCCGCTCGGTCGGATTGTGGTTGCGGCATGGCTGGTATGTGGCGGTGGCCTACGTGGTCGGCTTTTTCGTGATGCTCGCGATCATCGGTTTTCACCCAGGCAGCACGCCGCGCGGCAGCGGGCAGCAGCTTCAGGTGCCGGACGCAGCGGCGTTGCAACCGGCGGGCTGACGCACGACACTGTCGCGATGAAGCCGAAAGTTCTGGTCGCTCGAGCAATCTTTCCTGAGGTCATCGCGCGTCTGCGCGAATACTTCGACGTCGAAACGAACGACGACGACGAGGTCTGGGACAAGGACGTACTGGCTCGCCACTTGCAAGGCAAGGTCGGCGCTTTCACGACCGGCAGCGAGCGCATCGACGCGCAGGTGCTCGACGCCAACCCGCAGCTCAAGGCGGTGTGCAACATGGCGGTCGGTTACAACAATTTCGATGTGCCGGCTTTCACCGCGCGAGGCGTGTTGTGCACCAACGCGCCCGACGTGCTGACCGAGACGACGGCGGACTTCGGCTTCGCGCTGATGATGGCCGCGGCCCGGCGCATCGCCGAGAGCGAGCGGTTCCTGCGGCGCGGCGAATGGACCAAGTGGTCCTACGACATGTACACCGGAAGCGACTTGCATGGGGCCACGCTCGGCATCCTGGGCATGGGCCGCATCGGACAGGCCGTGGCAAGACGCGGCGCGCTCGGCTTTCGCATGCAGGTGATCTATCACAACCGGTCGCGGCTCGAATCGTCGGTGGAAGAGCCTCTGGGCGCGCGCTACGTCGACAAGGAGACGCTGCTTCGCGAGGCCGACCACCTGGTGATCGTCGTGCCGTATTCGCCGACCTCGCACCATGCCGTCGGCGCGGCGGAGCTCACGCTGATGAAGCGCAGCGCCACGCTGACCAACATCGCACGCGGTGGCGTGGTCGACGATGCGGCGCTCGCTGCGGCGCTGCGTGACAAGCGCATTGCGGCCGCGGCGCTCGACGTGTTCGAAGGCGAGCCCACGGTGCATCCGGAGCTGCTCAGCGTTCCGAACATCGTGCTGACACCGCACATTGCAAGCGCGACCGTTGCGACGCGTCGCGCGATGGCCAACCTGGCAGCGGACAACCTCATCGCCGCTCTTGGTTTCGGGCCCAACGCGGGCCGGCCGCCCACACCATTGAACCCCGAAGTCCTCGGCTGAATGACCTTCACAGGCTGAGACAATGCAGCCATGACCGAATGGCTGGTGCTCGCGCTGTTGGCGCTCAATGTGTTGTTGGTGCTTTGGCTCGTACTGCGCCGCGATCGTGCGCCGCTGGAGGATCTTGGGCAGACGCTGCAACATTCAGCACGCGACGAAGCTCAGCGACTCGAACGTGCGCTGCGCACCGAAGTGCAGGAGACATCGCGCGGCACGCGCCAGGAACTTGCTTCGACCTTGACGTTGTTTCAGCAGACGCTCGTCAATCAATCGGGTGACGTGGCGCGCACGCAAAACGAGCAGATCGATTCGTTTCGCACGCAACTGGCCTCGACGCAGCAAATGGTGGCCGACGCCTTGCACGCGACCGCGCAGTCTCTTGCGCAGCAGTCTCAGATCGGGCGAGAGGCGCAGGACCTCGCGCTGAAGCGATTCGCGGAGAGCCTCAACGATCAGTTGCGTGCGTTGTCCGAAGCCAATGAGCGCCGCATGGCCGATGTACGCACGGCGGTCGAACAGAAGCTCTCTTCCTTGCAGGAGGGCAACGAGAAGAAGCTCGAGCAGATGCGTGCAACGGTCGACGAAAAGCTGCAGTCGACGCTTGAACATCGCTTGAGCGAGAGCTTCAAGCAGGTGGCCGACCGGCTGGAGCAGGTGCACCGCGGTCTCGGCGAGATGCAGACGCTGGCCCGAGATGTCGGCTCGCTCAGTCGCGTGCTGAACAACGTGAAGACGCGCGGCACGCTCGGCGAAGTGCAGCTCGCCGGGTTGCTCGAGCAGGTGTTCGCGCCGGATCAGTACGCGCGCAACGTCGAAACGATCCCGGGCAGCAGCGCCCGTGTCGATTTCGCGATCCGCCTGCCGGGCCGGCGCGAAGACGGCGCGCCGATGTGGCTGCCGATCGACTGCAAGTTTCCGCGCGACGACTATGAACGGCTGCTCGACGCGCACGAGCGCGCCGACCGCGAGGTCGTCGAGGCGTCGGCGAAGGCGATCGAGATGCGGCTTCGCCTCGAGGCGCGCTCCATCCGCGAGAAGTATGTCGCTCCCCCTTACACGACAGACTTCGCCATCCTGTTCGTGCCGACCGAAGGCCTGTACGCCGAGGCTCTGCGCCGCCCCGGGCTGGTGGAGTCGATGCAGCGCGATCACCGCGTCACGCTCGCAGGCCCGACCACGCTGCTGGCGACGCTGACCAGCCTGCAGATGGGCTTTCGAACGCTCGCCTTGGAGAAGCGCAGCACCGAGGTGTGGGAGGTGCTCGGCGCCGTGAAGACGGAGTTCGACAAGTTCGGCAAGGTGCTTTCGCGCGTCAAGGGCCAGACGCAGACCATGCTCAACACGATAGACGAGGCCGAGACACGTACGCGGCAGATGACACGCGCGTTGAAGGGCGTCGAGTCATTGACCGAGGAGCGAGCGCAGGTGCTATTGCCCGGTGGCCTGTCGAGCGATGACACGCAGGAGGAGGAGTCGCCGAGTGCGTGATCGGATGCCGGGACAGTCGCGCACGTTGATCGCGCTCATCATCTGTCAGATCGGCCTGCATGCTTGCATGACAGGCATTCGAATGGCTGCGCCGCTGCAAGCGCTGCGGCTCGGCCATTCGGCCTGGGCGGTCGGCGTGCTGCTGGCGTTTTTCGCCGCAGCGCCGATCGTGCTCGCGTTGCGTGCCGGCCGGTTGGCCGATCGCCACGGTTATCACCGGCCGATGCGCGTTGCGGTCGCGTTGACCGCCGGCGGCGGATGTCTCGCGGTCCTGTCGACATGGGCTGGCGAAGCGCAGTTCGTGCTGTTGTGCAGCGCCGCGTTGCTCTGCGGTGGGGGCGCGAATGTCGGGATGATCGCGATCCAGCGAACGGCAGGGCGCACTGCGCGGGACAGCACCGAGCGCAAGCGCGTGTTCAGTTGGCTTGGTGTGGCCCCGGCGCTGGGAAACCTGCTCGGCCCTGTACTGGCCGGCGCGCTGATCGACTTGTCCGGCTTTCGCGCGGCGTTCGCTGCATTGATGTTGTTGCCGCTTGTCGCCCTGTGGTGGGGGCGACAGGTGCCGGCCGAAGCCATGGCCCTGCATGACCCACAAGCCCAAGAGGCCACCGCATGGGACCTGTTGCTGACGCCCGGTGTGCGGCGGCTGCTGCTCGTCAATTGGCTGTTGTCGACGTGCTGGGATCTGCACACGTTCCTGTTGCCGATCCTCGGCCATGAGCGCGGGCTCAGCGCATCGGCAATCGGCACAATCCTCGGGGTATTCGCTCTCGCCGTGACGGCCGTTCGGCTGATGATTCCGCTTATTGCGCATCACATGGACGAGGCGCGCGTACTGGCCGGCGCGATGCTTTGGACGGCGGCGATCATGGGCGCCTACCCGTTCATGCACAGCGCTTGGTCGATGGGTGCTTGCGCACTGTTGCTCGGCCTTGGCCTAGGCACCGTGCAGCCGATGATCATGTCGACCCTGCATCACATCACGCCAAGCCGGCGTCACGGCGAAGCGATCGCGCTGCGCTCGTTGACGATCAACCTGTCGAGCGCGCTGATGCCCCTGGCGTTCGGCGTGATGGGTGCAGCGCTCGGCGCCGCGTCGTTGTTCTGGGCGGTTGGCGCGACGGTCGCAGCAGGCAGTTGGCCGGCGCGGCGCGTCGGTCAGCCTGCCGCGCCGCTCAGAACTTGAAACCGCCCGTCGGTGGCGGCTCGGGAGCGGCGGGCGCTTGCGGGGGCGGTGCAGCGGCGCGCGGCGCAGCTTCCTTGCGCTCGACCATCGGTGTCGCGGAAGGGTATTGATAGTTGCGCGGCAATTGCGAGGTGCGCGGGTAGCCGGCGGCGTCGAGGTACGAGCCCCATTGGTCCTGGGACAACCCCTTCAGCACTTGCGGGCCGACCATCAGCGCGGGCAAATCGGAGCTGCCGGTGATGCGCCTGAACGTTTCAACGTCTTCGCTCGAGGTGACCGTCTTCTCGCTGAAAGGGATACCGCGCTCGCGCAGCCACCGGCGGCCCGCCTCGCAAGGCTCGCAGTTGGTAGCCGAGTACAACGTGACCGGATAGCGCGACGCCGCTTGCCGCAGCTCCCCCGGCAGGGCGACTTCGGGTGCGCTCGGCGCCGTCGTCGATTGACCCATCGGCACCACGCGCGAACCGCCGCCGCTCGGCGGCACGTCCGTATAGGTCACCTTGCCGTCCGGCCCGACCACCTTGTACATCGCATACCCCGGCAGCGCGGCAAGCAGCGCCGCGAGGGCAAGCATCGAGCGTAGGGAGACGGTCTTCATGAGCTACCTCAACAACATTGGACTGCGTGCAATCTACTCCAACCGCTTACAGACTCAAGCCATGCCTTGGTGCCGCAACAACGCGTCGATGCGCGGCTCGCGCCCCCGAAAGGCCTTGAAGCTGTCCATCGCGGGGCGGCTGCCACCCGCTTCCAGAATGGCTTCGCGATAGCGACGCCCGGTTTCCGTGTCGAGCACGCCGGCCTCCTCGAACGCGCTCCAGGCATCGGCGCTCAGCACCTCGGCCCATTTGTAGCTGTAGTAGCCGGCCGAGTAACCACCGGCAAAGATGTGCGCAAAGCTGTGCTGGAAGCGATTGAACGCAGGCGGCTTGATCACCGCGACCTCGTTGCGCACTTCGTCGAGCACCTGCTGGATACGCGACTGCGCGCCCGATTCGAAGTGGATGCGCATGTCGAAAAGCGCGTACTCCACTTGTCGCAACGTGTGCAAGCCGCTCTGGAAGTTTTTGGCGGCCAGCATCTTGTCGAACAACGCGCGTGGCAGCGGCTCGCCGGTGTCCACATGCGCGGTCAGACGTTTGACGACTTCCCATTCCCAACAGAAGTTCTCCATGAACTGGCTCGGCAGCTCGACCGCGTCCCATTCAACGCCTGAAATGCCCGACACCCCAATGTCGTTGACTTGCGTCAACATGTGATGCAAGCCGTGGCCAAACTCGTGAAAAAGTGTGGTCACATCGTCGTGCGGTAGCAGCGCCGGGCGCCCGCCGACCGGCGGAGCGAAGTTGCACACGAGGTGAGCCACCGGCGTCTGCACGCCGCCTTCGGGCCGCAACCACCGCGAGCGCACATCGTCCATCCAGGCGCCGGGTCGTTTGCCCGGGCGCGCATAGGGGTCAAGGTAGAACTGGCCAATCAGCTGCGCGCCTCGCTCGATGCGAAAGAAGCGCACGCTGGGGTGCCACACAGGAGCGTTGTCCTCGCGGATCGTCACTTCGAACAGCGTCTCGACGATGCGAAACAGCCCCTCGAGGACTTTGGCTTCGGTGAAGTACTGCTTTACCTCCTGGTCGCTGAAAGCGTAGCGCGCTTCCTTCAATCGCTCGCTTGCGAAAGCCAGGTCCCACGCCTGCAGGTCGGGCAAGTCGAGCTCGGTCCGCGCGAATTCGCGCAGTTCATCCAGATCGCGCAGTGCATGCGGACGCGCTCGGCCGGCGAGGTCGCGCAAGAACGCCACCACCTGGGTCGGCGATTCGGCCATCTTTGGAACCAGCGAGACGTCGGCATAGGTGCGATACCCGAGCAACTGGGCCTCTTCCTGCCGCAGCGCGAGTATCTCGGCCATCACGGCTGAGTTGTCTAGGGACGGATCGCCCAGATCACAAGCGCGCGTGACGTAGGCCGTATGGAGCCGTTGCCGCAAGGCGCGGTTTTCGCCGTACTGCATGAGCGGCATGTAGCTCGGCGCATGCAGTGTCAGCTTGTACCCATCCTTGCCTTCGGCCTGCGCCGCCTCGCGCGCGGCTTGCACGACGTCCACAGGCACGCCGCTCAGTTCTTCGGCGCTCGCGTAGTACGCGTAGCTGTCGGTCGCATCGAGCACGTGCTCGGAAAACTTCTGCGCGAGATTGGCCGAGCGCTCCTGGATCTGAGCAAAGCGCGTTTTCGCCTCGCCGCGCAACTCGGCGCCGGACAACACGAAGTCGCGAATCGCGTTCGACAACGCGCGCCGGCGCGGCACGCTCAAGGCCGAGGCATTCGGGCCTGCCGCGATCGCCTTGTACTTTGCGTACAGCCGCTCGTCGGCGCCCAGCCTCGTGTGGAACTCGGTCACCTTCGGCAGGTTCGCCGTATAGGCCGCGCGCAACTCAGGCGTGTCGGCCACTGCGTTCAAGTGCCCGACCGCGCCCCACGCACGGCCGAGACGTTCGGTCGCAACATCGAGCACAGCGGAGATCGCGTCGTAGTCGACCGGCACTTCATCGCTCGTCGCTTTTGCCAGCGCAGTATTCGCGCTGGCGAGCAACTCGTCGACTGCAGGCCCCACATGTTCGGGGCGGATGTCGGCAAAGGCTGGCAGGTCCCGGGTCTCGAGCAAGGGGTTTTGCATGATCGATTCAGTCTCGTGAGCTGTCGTTTGCGGCGTCGGCCGCCCGTTCGGCAGCTTCGACGGTATTGACCAGCAGCATGGCCCGGGTCATCGGGCCGACGCCACCAGGGACCGGCGTGATCCAGCCGGCCACCTCGCGTACACCTTCGAAGTCTACGTCGCCGCACAGCTTCCCATCGTCGGTGCGGTTCATTCCCACGTCGATGACAACCGCGCCGGGTTTCACCATGTCGGCCGTCAGCATGTTGCGCTTGCCCACCGCTGCCACCACGATGTCGGCCTGCCTCGTGTGATGCCCGAGGTCGGGCGTCGCGCTGTGACAGACGGTGACCGTGGCGTTCGCCTGCAACAGCAGCATCGCCATGGGCTTGCCGACGATGTTGCTGCGGCCGATGACGACCGCGTGCTTGCCTTTCGGATTGCAGCCGATCGATTCGAGCATCTTCATGCAACCGTACGGCGTGCACGCCTTGAAGCCGGGCCGGCCGATCATCAACGCGCCGGCGCTGGCGACGTGAAAACCGTCCACATCCTTGCTCGGAGAGATGGTTTCGATGACCTTGTGCGTGTCGATGTGTGCCGGCAGCGGCAATTGGACGAGGATGCCGTGAATCGCCGGATCGGCGTTCAACGCACGCACCCTGGCGAGCAAATCGGCTTCGCTCATCAACACATCGTATTTCTCGAATACCGAGTGCACGCCGATGTCGGTGCTGTCTTTCACCTTGTGGCGAACGTACACCTGGGAGGCCGGGTTTTCGCCAACCAGGACGACCGCAAGGCCAGGCCGGTGGCCGTGCGCTGCGAGCGCCGCCACCCGCGTGGCGACTGCGGCGCGGATCTGCCCTGCAAGCGCATTGCCATCGATGAGTTGTGCGGTCATGAGGTCGTCCTTGCAGGGAAAGCAAAAAGGCCGCTCGTCGGCGGCCTTTTAGGCGAGAAGTTGCGTCAGGCTCTCGCCTGCGCGCCGAGAGCGATCTTCAACAGATCGGCCACCGTGTTGGCGTTGAGCTTTTCCATGATGTTGGCGCGGTGTGCCTCCACCGTCTTGATGCTGATGCCGAGGTCGTCGGCGATCTGCTTGTTGAGCCGGCCGGCGACGATACGCTCGAGCACCTGGCTTTCGCGCGTGGTGAGCCGCGAGAGCAGCGCGTCGCGGCTGGCCGCTTCCTGATGCTCGGTGAACGCAGCGCGCGCCTGATCGAGCATGCGTTCGACGAGTGTCAGCAGGCCTTCCTCCTTGAACGGCTTTTCGATGAAGTCCATCGCCCCCTTCTTCATCGTCGTCACCGCCATCGGCACATCGCCGTGGCCGGTGATGAAGACGATCGGCAGCGGCGAGCGGCGCTCCATCAAGCGGTCTTGCAGCTCGAGTCCGCTCATGCCGTCCATGCGGATGTCGGCGATCAGACAGGCCACCTCGCGCGGATCGAAGCGGCTGAGAAACGATTCTGCGGAGTCGAAGCACTTGACCCGGTAGTCCTTGCCTTCGAGCAGCCACTGCAACGAATCGCGCACCGCCTCGTCATCGTCGACGACGTAAACGGTGCCTTTCTTCGGGATCAGGCTCATTGGATGACGGCGGAGTTGGAGGTGGGAGTGGCCTCGGTGCGGGCCGTTTCGACCGGTAGCGTGAAGGTGAAACGACAGCCCGTCACAGAGTCGCCATTGTATAAGTTCTGCGCCCTGATCCGGCCGCGGTGCGACTCGACGATCGTGCGGCACAAACTCAATCCGATGCCCAGTCCATCGACCTTGGTCGAGAAGAATGCCTCGTACAAGCGGGCAATCACCTCTTCCTTGAGGCCGGGGCCGGTGTCGGTAACGCTGAACTCGATCACGCCACCTTCTTCGGGTGTGTGGCGCGGCACGACCCGCAGTTCGATGTTGCGTCGCGCCGGCGGCAAGCGGGCGTTGTCGATCGCCTCGGCGGAGTTCTTCAGCAGGTTCAGCACGACCTGCTCGATGAGGATCGGGTCGACCATCAGCGTCGGCAGGCGCTGCGCCACGTACGAGTGGATCGTCACGTTGCGCCGGCGCAGCTCGATGCCGGCCAGATCGACGGCGTCTTCGACGATCGTGCGTGCTTGCGAGGGTTGCCGTTGCGGTTCGCTGCGCTTCACGAACGCGCGTATGCGATGGATGATCTGGCCCGCGCGCTGCGCCTGGCGCGCCGTCTTCTGCAGGGCCTCGACCAGATCGTCCTTTTGTATGGCGTCGGAGCGCACGCGCGAAACCATGCCGTTGCAATAGTTCGTGATGGCGGTGAGCGGCTGGTTGAGCTCATGCGCGACCGACGATGCCATCTCGCCCATCGTGACGAGGCGGCTCGTGACCTGCGCCTTCTCGGCCTGCTGCGAGGCCTGCGCCTCGGCGTTGTGACGCGCGGTGATGTCGGTGGCGATCAGCATCTGCGCGAGCCGGCCATCGGTCCACTGCAGGTAACGCGCGCGCACGTCGAACCATTTCTGCAACGGCTCGATGCAGACCTCTCGCGGCTCGGAGCCGGTTTGCGTCAGTTCGTTGGTCGGCAGGCCGCCGAAGTTGTCGTGCGAATCCTCGCTCTCGGGCAACGAGGGCAGGCCGGGCTCGTCGCCGGCCAGCAACCCGTGCCCGCGCGCATCGGCACCGAACCACAGCCGGTACGAACGATTCGCGAACAACAGCTCGCCTTGCTGCACCGAAAGCACCGAGACCGCGGCATCGAGTCCTTCGAGCACGGTGGTGAAGCGCTCATGCGATGCAGAGAGCTGGTCGCGAATGCGCTTGGCCTCGGTGATGTTGGTCATCGACGTCATCCATCCGGTCTGCACACCGTGCGCGTCGATCAGCGGAGAGACGTACATGCGCGAGTCGAAGATCGTGCCGTCCTTGCGCATCACCTTCACTTCGATGCCGCCGGCCGGGCTGCGCCCTTGCAGTTCCTGCTGGAACAACCGGGTGTTCTCTTCGTATCGGTCCGGCGGCCAGTACGGAAAGGGCGGCATGCGACCGATCATCTCGCTCTCGGCGAACCCCGTCATCGCGCAGAAGGCCGGGTTCACGTAGGTGATGCGACCTTCCATGTCCATCGCGCGCATGCCGGTCAGCATCGAGTTTTCCATGGCACGGCGGAAATTCGTTTCGGACACCAGTGCGTTTTGCATCTGTAGGCGCCGGCGCATGTGGCGCCACGTGCCCACCAGCATCCATACCGTCAGCGCGGACAGCGCGGCGACCATCCAGAACAGCGTGTTGCTGATCAATCCGATCGACGTGCGATAGCCCTGGCCGCGCAGCACCAGGCCATTGCCGGCGGGCGCCAGCGGCAGCTCGTGCACGATCGACGGCCGCTTCACGGTCTGACCGGGCATCGGCGTGACGGTACTGGCCAGTGCAGCGTCACGAGCGTCGAGAATCGTGATCGCATGCCGGTTCGAAACCTCGTTCGGGACGAAGTAGCGCATCAGGCTTTCGACACCGTACTCGGCGATGAGCGTGCCCGAGAACTCGGTGCGATCGATGAGCGGCAGGTGGATCTGGAACACCGCCGTGCCGCGCAGATCGGTGAAGGGTCGCGAGTACACGGGCTGGCGCAGCGCCTGCGCCGTGGTGAAAGCGGTTTCCGCCTCGCTCGCGCGCCCAACGACCGGCATCGAGGGGTTGGGCTCGGCGCCGCGCAACGAGGGGTCGGCGATGAACGTGCGTGCCGAATACGTGGCGCGGCTCGTACGCTTGTCGGTCAGCCACATCAGGCTTGTGATTTCCGGATGTTCGCGCGTGAAGCTGGCCGCTTGTTGCAAGAACTCTTCGGGGTCGATCGTGCGCGTGCCGATTTCGCGTGCCATGCGCACCAATTCCTCCTGGTTTTCGATCAATCGCAAGCGGATCTGCTGCTGCGCGATCTCGGCGTCGCGCTTGACCGACTCCTGCTCACGATCGAATTCCTCGTTGCGCAGGTACCAGAAGGCCAAGATGATGGCGGCCAGGAACAGCAGTACCGACATCAATGGAGCCAGCGTGGCCAGGCGGTCTTGCCGCGCGGGTGTCTGGCGGCGCCACCACCCGCGCAAGACGCGAAGCACGCGCTCGTTCATCGGGCGCTTCGGAGAACGCAGTTCAAAGCCGGGCTGCATAGGAGGATTATCGAGGGACGGCGCTGGGCGCCGGCAAAGGACGGCAATTCGCCTTCTTTGTACCGCATTATGAAATGGATACGCATCATTTGAAATCGAGGCGGAACTGTGCGAGACTCGCGGCCACATCACAAAGGAGACAACTATGTCAGCACTGCCTGATTCGTTTCTCGGCGCTGCAGCCAACGACGCCGATGCGCAAGAAACCCGAGAGTGGGTCGATGCCCTCTCGGCAGTCATCGCAACCGAAGGCGCGGAACGCGCGCACTTTCTGCTCGAGCAATTGATCAACGAGGCGCGCCAGGCCGGCATCGACATGCCGTTCTCGGCCACCACGGCGTACGTCAACACCATTCCCACCGACCAGGAAGAGCGCTGCCCGGGCAACCTCGAAGTCGAGGAACGCTTGCGCGCCTACATGCGCTGGAATGCCATGGCGATGGTGGTGAAGGCCAATCGGCTGCACCCGCCCGATGGAGGCGACCTCGGTGGACACATCTCATCGTTTGCGTCGCTCGCGACGATGTTCGGCGCGGGCTTCAATCACTTCTGGCGCGCCGACAGCGAAGGGCACGGCGGCGATCTGCTCTACATCCAGGGGCACTCGTCGCCCGGCATCTACGCGCGGGCGTACATGGAAGGTCGCATCAACGAAGAGCAGTTGCTCAACTTCCGCCAGGAGGTCGACGGCAAGGGCATCTCGAGCTATCCGCACCCGAAACTGATGCCGGACTTCTGGCAGTTCCCGACCGTCTCGATGGGCCTCGGGCCGCTGATGGGCATCTACCAGGCACGCTTCCTGAAATACCTGCATGCGCGCGGCATCGCGAACACCGAAAACCGCAAGGTCTGGTGCTTTTGCGGCGACGGTGAAATGGACGAGCCCGAGTCGCTCGGCGCGATCGGCTTGGCGGCGCGCGAGAAGCTCGACAACCTGATCTTCATCATCAACTGCAACCTGCAACGACTCGACGGCCCGGTGCGAGGCAACGGCAAGATCATCCAGGAGCTGGAAGGCGAGTTTCGCGGCTCGAGCTGGAATGTCATCAAGCTGATATGGGGCGGCTACTGGGATCCACTGCTGGCGCGCGACAAGGACGGCTTGCTGCGCAAGGTGATGATGGACACGGTGGACGGCGACTACCAGGCGATGAAGGCCAACGACGGCGCCTTCGTGCGAAAGCACTTCTTCGGCAAGCATCCGAAGCTGCTCGAGATGGTGTCCAAGATGAGCGACGACGACATCTGGCGCTTGAACCGCGGCGGACACGATCCGCAGAAGGTGTACGCGGCCTACCACCGGGCCGTGAATCACAAGGGCCAGCCGACGGTGCTGCTGATCAAGACGGTCAAGGGCTTCGGCATGGGCAAGAGCGGTGAGGGCAAGATGACCGCGCACCAGACGAAGAAGTTGACCGATGACGACATCCGCAGCTTCCGCGACCGCTTCAACATCCCGATTCCCGACGACAAGCTCGCCGAGCTTCCGTTCTACAAGCCGGCCGACGACACGCCGGAAATGAAGTACTTGCACGAGCGCCGCAAGGCGCTCGGCGGCTACCTGCCCAAGCGGCGCATGAAGGCCGACGAACAGCTGAAGGTGCCGCCGCTCGACACCTTCAAGGCGGTACTCGAGCCGACCGTCGAAGGCCGCGAGATTTCGACGACGCAAGCCTATGTGCGCTTCCTCACGCAGTTGCTGCGCGAGAAGGAGCTCGGCCCGCGCGTCGTACCGATCCTCGTCGATGAGGCGCGCACCTTCGGTATGGAAGGCCTGTTCCGCCAGATCGGCATCTACAACCCCGAGGGCCAGAAGTACACGCCGGTCGACAAGGACCAGGTCATGTACTACAAGGAAGACAAGGCCGGACAGATCCTGCAGGAAGGCATCAACGAGGCCGGCGGCATGAGCTCGTGGATCGCCGCGGCGACGTCGTACTCGACGAACAACCGCGTCATGATCCCGTTCTATGTGTACTACTCGATGTTCGGCTTTCAGCGCATCGGCGACCTGGCGTGGGCGGCAGGCGATATGCAGGCGCGTGGATTCCTGCTCGGCGGCACCTCGGGCCGCACGACGCTCAATGGCGAGGGCCTGCAGCACGAAGACGGTCACAGCCACATCCTCTCCGGCACGATCCCCAATTGCATCAGCTACGACCCGACGTTTGCCCACGAGGTCGCGGTGATCATGCATCACGGGCTCAAACGCATGGTCGAGCAGCAGGACAACGTCTACTACTACCTGACGCTGCTCAACGAGAACTACCCGATGCCGGGCTTGAAGCCGGGCACCGAGGATCAGATCATCAAGGGCATGTACCTGCTCGAGGAGGGGGCTGCAGGCGGCAAGAAGAAGGACGCGCCGCGGGTCAATCTGCTCGGCAGCGGCACCATCCTGCGCGAAAGCGTCGAGGCGAAGAAGCTCCTCGAGGCGGACTGGGGCGTGGTCGCCAACGTCTGGAGTTGTCCAAGCTTCAACGAGCTGGCGCGCGAGGGGCAGGACTGCGAGCGTTGGAATCTGTTGCACCCGGATTCGAAAGGCGGATCGCGCGTGCCGTTCGTGGCGCAGCAACTCGACAAGCACGCCGGCCCGGTCGTCGCCTCGACGGACTACATGAAGAACTTCGCCGATCAGATCCGTCCGTTCATGCCGAAGGGCCGTGTCTACAAGGTGCTCGGCACCGACGGCTTCGGCCGCAGCGATTTCCGCAGCAAGCTGCGCCAGCACTTCGAAGTCAACCGGCACTACATCGTGATCGCCTCCCTCAAGGCGCTGGCCGATGAAGGAGCCATCCCGGCAAGCAAGGCCGCCGAAGCGATCAAGAAGTACGGCATCGACGCCAACAAGATCAACCCGCTGTACGCATAAAAAGACGACGGAGACGAAACATGGCATTGGTCGAAGTAAAGGTGCCCGACATCGGCGACTTCAAGGATGTGGAGATCATCGAACTGCTCGTAAAGCCGGGTGACGCGGTGAAGGCCGAGCAGTCGCTCATCACGGTAGAGAGCGACAAGGCTTCGATGGAAATTCCGTCATCACACGCAGGTGTGGTGAAGGAGCTGATGGTCAAGCTCGGCGACAAGGTCAGCGAAGGCGTGCTGGTGCTCATGCTCGATGCCCAGGCGGCAGGCGCCGCGGCACCGGCTGCCGCTGCTGGAGCGCAGACAGCAGCCGCTCCTGCGCCGACCCCGACGCCTGCACCCGCACCTGCGGCGACGCCGGCTGCGCCTGCGCCCGCCTCCGCGGGGCCGGTCGAAGTCGTCGTGCCCGACATCGGCGACTTCGACGAAGTGTCGGTGATCGAGGTCTTCATCAAGCCGGGCGACACGATCTCGGTCGAGCAAAGCCTGATCACGGTGGAGTCCGACAAGGCGTCGATGGAGATTCCTTCTTCGCACGCGGGTGTCGTGAAGGAAGTACGCGTCAAGGTCGGCGACAAGGTGTCCAAGGGTTCCGTTGTGGCCGCGGTCGACGCGGTCGGCGGCGGCGCGCAAGCCGCGGCTCCCGCTCAGGCGGTGGCGCACGCACCTGCTGCAACACCGGCGACCCCGGCCGCTGCGCCGGCAACCGAGCGAACCGCACCCACCGCTGCGCTGCCCGCGCATGAGCCAACGGCGCCCAAGGGCGCGCTGCCGCACGCATCGCCCTCCGTCCGCAAGCTCGCGCGCGAACTCGGCGTTCCGCTGGAGGAAGTCAAAGGCAGCGGACCCAAAGGCCGCATCACGCAGGACGACGTGCAGTCCTTCGTCAAGGGCGTGATGGCCGGTGCGGTGCAGACGAAGACGCAGGCCGGGAAGGCACCTGCGGGGGCGTCCGCAGGAGGAGGGGCCTTCCCCGGCCTGCTGCCATGGCCGCAAGTGGATTTCGCGAAGTTCGGGCCCATCGAACGCAAGGACCTCTCGCGCATCAAGAAGATCAGCGGCGCCAACTTGCATCGCAACTGGGTGGTGATTCCGCATGTCACCAACCATGAGGATGCCGACATCACCGAGCTCGAAGCGTTCCGCGTGCAGCTGAACAAGGAGAACGAGAAGTCCGGCATCAAGGTGACGATGCTCGCCTTTCTGATCAAGGCAAGCGTTGCCGCATTGAAGAAGTTTCCCGACTTCAACGCCTCGCTGGACGGCGAGCAGATCGTGCTGAAGCAGTACTTTCACATCGGCTTTGCGGCCGACACGCCGAACGGTCTGGTGGTGCCGGTGATCAAGGACGCCGACAAGAAAGGCGTGTTCCAAATATCGCAAGAGATGAGCGAGCTCGCGAAGAAGGCTCGCGACGGCAAGCTCGGCCCTGGGGACATGAGCGGCGGGTGTTTCTCGATTTCATCGCTCGGCGGCATCGGCGGGCGTTACTTCACGCCAATCATCAATGCGCCGGAAGTTTCGATCCTTGGCGTCTGCAAATCGAGCACCGAGCCCGTGTGGGACGGCAAGGCATTCCAGCCGCGCCTGATGCTGCCGCTTTCGTTGAGCTGGGACCACCGCGTCATCGATGGCGCAGCCGCGGCGCGCTTCAACGCGTACCTCGCACAGATCCTCGCCGACTTCCGGCGCGTCCTTCTCTGAGCAGGCGCCATGACCACGGTGGTGGTGGCGCGCAAGAACGGGCAGGTGGCGATCGCCACCGACAGCCTGGTGACCTTCGGCGACACACGGCTCGCGCACGGCTACGAGGACAACGACAAGCTTTTCAAGGTCGGTGATTCGTGGTTCGGCATGGCGGGCACGACGGCGCATTTCCCGGTGCTGCGGCGCGCGTTGAATGCGATGCCGAAGGACGAGCTGAAACTCAATTCTCGCGACGAGGTGTTCGACACCTTCCTGAAGCTGCATCCCAAGCTGAAGGAGAGCTTCTTCCTCAACACCAAGGAAGAGGATTCCGACCCCTACGAAAGCTCGCAACTGACGGCTCTGATCGCCAATCCGAACGGCATCTTCGGCGTGTACTCGTACCGCGAGGTGTTCGAGTTCGACCGCTTCTGGGCCATCGGGTCGGGACGGGCTTTCGCGCTCGGGGCGATGTACACCGCTTTCGATCGCATCAAGTCCGCCCGTGAGCTCGCCGAGCTCGGCGTGGGTGCCGGCTGCGAATTCGACAAGAACTCCGACGGGCCGATCAAGGCCCAGACCATCAAACTGAAAACGAAAGACTGATATGGCCCTCATCGACATCAAGGTGCCCGACATCGGCGATTTCAAGGACGTGGCCGTGATCGAAGTGCTCGTCAAGGCGGGCGATTCAGTGAAGGCCGAGCAGTCGCTTATCACTGTGGAGAGCGACAAGGCTTCGATGGAGATCCCGTCCTCGCATGCCGGCGTGGTGAAGGAACTCAAGGTCAAGCTCGGAGACACGGTCAACGAAGGAACGGTGGTCCTGTCGTTGGACGCTGAAGGTGCGGCGACTGCAGCGCCCGTCGCTGCGCCGAGCGCGGCGCCTGCGGCGTCTGCAACACCGGCGCAGGCCGCACCGCAGGCCGCGCCACAGGCCGCGCAATTCGCCGGGCCTGCAGACCTTGAATGCGACATGCTCGTCCTGGGCGCTGGGCCCGGCGGATACTCGGCAGCGTTTCGTTCGGCGGATCTCGGCATGAAGACCGTGCTCGTCGAGCGCTTCCCGACGCTCGGCGGCGTGTGCCTGAACGTCGGATGCATTCCGTCCAAAGCGCTGCTGCACGTTGCTGCGGTGATGGACGAAGCGAAGCATTTCGCCGACCTCGGCATTTCGTACGCCGAGCCGCAGATCGACCTGCGCAAGTTGCTCGCGCACAAGAACAAGGTCGTCGGAAAGCTCACCGGCGGCCTCGCCGCGATGGCGAAGATGCGCAAGGTGACGGTCGTGCAGGGCAGTGGCGAGTTTCTCGATCCGCACCACATGAGCGTGGCGCTCGGCAAAGGAGGCACGCAGACCGTCAGGTTCAAGCACGCGATCATCGCGGCCGGCTCCGAGGCCGTGAAGCTGCCGTTCCTGCCGAAGGACGATCCCCGCATCGTGACGTCGACCGGCGCCCTCGAGTTGCGCGACCGACCCAAGCGCATGCTGGTCATCGGCGGCGGCATCATCGGGCTCGAGATGGGCACCGTTTACAGCACGCTCGGAACGCGGCTCGATGTGGTCGAGATGCTCGACGGCCTGATGCTCGGCGCCGACCGGGACCTCGTGAAGGTGTGGCAGAAGATGAACGCGCCGCGCTTCGACAACATCATGCTGAAGACCAAGACCGTCGGTGGTGAAGCGACCAAGGACGGCATCCTCGTCAAGTTCGAGGGCGAGGCCGCGCCGAAGGAGCCGCTGCTCTACGACATGGTGCTGCAGGCGGTGGGGCGGGTGCCGAACGGCAAGCGCATCGGGGCGGAGAAGGCCGGCGTCTCGGTGAGCGATCGGGGCTTCATCCCCGTCGACGTCCAGATGCGCACGAACGTGCCGCACATCTACGCCATCGGCGACATCGTCGGCCAACCGATGCTCGCGCACAAGGCGGTGCACGAAGCGCATGTCGCGGCCGAAGTGGCGGCGGGCGAGAAGGCTGCGTTCGACGCGCGCGTGATTCCGAACGTGGCCTACACCGACCCTGAAATCGCCTGGGTCGGGCTCACGGAGGATGAAGCGAAGGCTGGCGGCATCAAGATCAAGAAGGGCCTCTTCCCGTGGACCGCGTCGGGCCGCGCGATCGCCAACGGGCGTGACGAGGGTTTCACGAAGCTGCTGTTCGATGCCGAGAGTCACCGCATTCTCGGCGGCGGCATCGTCGGCATGCATGCTGGCGATCTGATCAGCGAGTTGGCGCTGGCCATCGAGATGGGCGCCGATGAGGTCGACATCGGCAAGACGATCCATCCGCATCCGACACTCAGCGAAAGCATCGGCATGGCGGCGGAGGTGGCGCACGGAACGTGCACCGACGTCCCGCCGGCGAAGAGATAGGCTACCTTTTCGGCGACGCCGGCTGTGGGGCGCCGGCCGGCGCGGGCGCCGGTGTATTCGCGAGCATGCGCTCGGCGCGCGCGTCGAGCTCGGCTCGATTGGTTATTTGCACATCGATCGTGCTCGCCGGGCAGCGCAGCGGCGCGTCATCGCCACTCGACCACGTCGACACGTCGGCGGCCGGTTGTTCCGCGTCCGCGCGGCGCAACCCCAAATGCACAGTGAGCTGTTGCATCGCCGCCTGGGCGCGTGCGTAGGCAACGCCGTGGTCGTATTCGGCGTTGGCGTACGAACGCTTGGCGGTGTAGAGCTCGTTCTCCGCGTTCAACAAGTCCAGCAGGCTGCGCTGGTTGATGTCGAACTGCTGGCGATAGGCATCGCGCGCCTTCTCGATGGCAAGCACATTGCGATCGAGGAAGAGCAGTTGGTCGGCAAGCTTTCGGGTGTCGTTGAATGCGATCAATGCACTCTGCCGGGTGTCGCGGCAGGTCTTGTCGCGCAGATCGGCCGCCTGGGCGACGAGATTGGCTTGCTGGCGCACACGCGCACGGTCCGCGCCACCGTTGTAGAGATTCCAGTTGAGCGTGATCTCCGCCGTCGTGTCGCGCTTCTGGTCAGACACGGCGTCGAAATTGCTGCCGGTGCCGGCACGCACACGTGCTTCGACTTTCGGCTGGAACAGACTGTCGCGTTGTGACGCTGCTTCGCGCGCGGCGCGCAGGTTCTCGATGCTCGCGCTCACCGCAGCGTTGCGCGCCACCGCTGCCGACATCAGTTGGGTCGCGCTGCTCGGCAACCCGGACCTGAGCGACGCGGGCAAAGGCAGATTGGCCGGTGGTGCTTCGCCGACGATGCGTTGATAGCGTGCCGACACGTCGTGCAGGTTGGCGACCTCCGTTGAAAGGTTCGACTCGGCAAGCGCGAGTCGCGCCCCGACTTGTTCGAGATCGACACCCCGACCAACGCCCGCGCGAAAGCGTGACTGGATCTGCGTGAAGGAATACTTGTGCTGCACGTAGTTGTCCTCGGCGAGCGCGACGAGGCGTCGATAGCGCAGCACATCGTAGTAGGCACGCGCGGCTTCTAGGGCGGTCTGCTCGGTAGCGTCGAGAAACTCGAAGTAGCGCGCCAGCTTCTCGTGGTCGAGCCGGCCCACGTCGCGCTTCGTCGACAAACCATCCCACAGCGTTTGCGACACCTGCAACGCGACGCCGCTATGGTTGAGACTCGACGAGACCGGAGCGCGCGACGCGATTCTGTCGTTCGTGTTGGCCACGGTGGCCTGCAGGTCCACGCGGGGATACCAGGCGCCTCGCGCCACGTCGACCGCATCGGCCGCAGCGCGGAAAGCGTTGAAGCGCGATGCCACGTCCGGATTCGTGCCGATCGCCTTCTGTGCGACATCGCGTAGCGGATCGCTCGGCTGCGCGCTGGCCATGCCGGTCAGCAACGCGAACACCGCGGTGGCCGCCATCAAACGCTTCAGTCGCATTGTCGTCAGGCCGTGGTTCATCCAGTCGCAGAACTCTATTGGGCAGGTCGGAAGTGCCGCGAGTGTAAGCGCCCATTCGCTATGGGCCGTGTGCATTGCGTCATGAAAGGGCGCAAAGCGGCTTGACAGGCAGAGGTTCGCGATTTTCTGCCGTCCCTTTGCAGCGCGCTCCGCCGCGTTGATCGACGAGAGGCGTGAGAAAGGCCTCAAGTCGTCTTCGCCACAGACGAAGACTCATGCATACGCCGATTCTGCGAGCCGTAGTGCTGAGTCCCTGCTTGTCCCCGCTGGTGTCGCACGGTCATGCCGCTCGCGCGAACATGCACGCGCGCATACGCGGACTTGCCGCGATGTTCGGCCGAATCGCGCGGCGGGTGCTGCCCGTTTGTCTGCTGGCGGCGATCGTGTGCGTCGTCGCATCGCCCAAGGCGTGGGACGCGGATCGCATGACCGCAGCCGCGCAAAAGCTCGGTCCGCGCGCGGTGTCGAGCGTGCACGCGTTGCACAGCGCTTTGAGCGCCGCGCAGGACATGGATGAACTTGCGCAGTTGAACGCGATCAACGAGTTCTTCAACCGCCGCATCGAATTTCGCGATGACAGCGAGGTGTGGGGTCAGCAGGACTATTGGGCGAGCCCGCTGGAGTCGCTGTCGCGTGGGCAGGGGGACTGTGAAGACTTCGCCATCGCGAAGTACTTCAGCCTGCTTGCCCTGGGCGTGCCCTCCGCCAAGCTTCGAATGGTCTATGTGCGTGCGCAACTTGGCGGGCCGGGCGGACCGACGCGTGCGCACATGGTATTGGCCTTCTATACATCGCCCGGTGCGCAGCCGGTGATTCTCGACAATCTGATCACCGAGGTGCGCCCGGCATCGCGTCGGCCCGATCTGGAGCCGGTTTTCAGCTTCAACAGCGAGGGTCTGTGGCAAGGGGTGGGGGCGCAAACCGCGGGCGATCCGGTGGCGCGCCTGTCGCGTTGGCGCGAGGTGCTGGTCAAGGCAAGGGCGGAGGGATTTTCCACCGAAGCGCAAGGCCGGCAGGCGCTCTGCGGCCGCGACTGCGCCGCATATGCACGTTGAACCTTCATGCTTCTCCTGTACGCTGGAGGGCCTATGTCATTTATCCGCCAGATCTGGTTGCTGCTGCTCGGCACGGTCTTGCTCGCGCTCGCCGGCAGCGTGACCATCAACGTGCTCTCCGCGCGTGACACGCTCGAGACGCAGCTCAGACTCAAGAACAGCGACAACGCGTCGGCGCTTGCGCTGGCGCTGTCGCAGCAGAAGGGCGACCTCGAATTGATGTCGCTGCTGATGGCGGCACAGTTCGACACGGGCTTCTATCGGCAAATCCAATTTGTCGGCGCCGACGGCAAGACCGTGTTCAAGCGCGCGATCGACGGCCAGTCGCTGCATGCGCCGCATTGGTTCGTGCAGTGGGTGCCAATTCGCTCCGAGCCCGGCGTCGCCCAGGTGTCCGACGGCTGGCGTGCGCTCGGCTCGGTGACGGTGATCAGCCATGCGTCGTTCGCGCACGACGATCTGTGGCGAGGCAGCCTCGAGGCGGCAGCGCTGATGGCACTCGTCGGACTCACCGCGGGAGCGCTTGGAACAATGGTCGTGCGCAGCATTCGCCGTCCGCTGGACTCCACCGTCGAGCAGGCGCAGGCGCTCGTGGATGGGCGATTCGTCACGGTTCCCGAGCCACGCGTGCCCGAGTTGCAGCGGCTCACGCGTGCAATGAATTCGATGGTGCAACGCCTGAAGAGCCTGTTCGACGCACAAGCGGCGCAGGTGGAGTCGCTGCGCCAGCAAGCGCATTGCGACTCGCTCACGGGGCTCGCAAACCGCAACCACTTTCTGGGTCAGCTGGAAGCAGATCTGGAGCGCGAAGACGGGCCGGCCGAAGGCGGCCTGGTGCTGTTGCGCCTGTCCGATCTTGTCGAGTTGAACCGCACGCTCGGACATGAAGTGGTCGACCGCGCGCTTCTGGTCATCGCACAAGCCTTGCAGGTTTATCCGCGCCGCGTCGGTGGCTGCTTGCTCGGGCGCTTGAACGGCTCAGACTTTGCGCTGTGCCTGCCCGTTGCAAGGGTCGCCGACGAGACCGCATTCGCTCTGGCTGATGCGTTGCGAGTCGCATTGCCGGCCTTCGGATCCGGCGTGTGCGTCAGCATCGGCGTCATCGCGATTCGTCGTGGCATGACGGCGGCGGAGCTGATGGGCGCCGCCGATCTGGCGTTGGCGGGCGCGGAGAGCCGTGGCCCGTTCTCCGTCGAGACGAGCCTTGGCGAAACGGCTGGCACCATGCCGCGCGGCGAACGTACCTGGCGCGCGCAGATTGGCGCGGCGCTCGCCGAGCGGCGCGCCCAACTGGTGGAGTTCGCCGTCGTCGACCGCACCGGAAGGCTGGTGCATCTGGAATGTCCGCTGCGGCTGCAGCTCGACCCTGCAGGTCCGTTCGAGCCCGCTGCGCGATGGCTGCCGCTCGCGATGCGCAGCCGCTTGACAAGCGCGGTCGATGCACACGCGGTGAACCTGGCCCTGCAACAGATCCTCACCGACGGCAAGCCTCGTTGCGTGAACTTGGCTCCGGCGTCGCTTGGCGACGGCGCGTTTGTCTCCGCGCTGCGGGAGCTATTGCAGGCAGAGCCGAGCGCGGCTCGCTCCCTGTCGGTGGAGATTGCAGAGCCTGCTGCGCTGGAACGCTTCAGGCTGCTGCAGGCCTTCGGCCGCCAGTTGCGGCCGCTCGGTGTCCGGCTCGGGCTCGAGCACGCCGGCGAGCGACTGGCGCAGATTGACCTGCTCTTCGAGGCAGGGCTCGACTACGTGAAGCTCGATGCTTCGGTCACACGCGGCGTCGCCAGCGATACCAGCCGAGCGGGCTTCATCAAGACCAGTACGACGTTGCTGCACGGGCTGTCGCTGCAGGTGTACGCGGAAGGGGTTTCGTCCGAGGAGGACCTGCAGGCGCTGTGGGTCTGCGGGGTCGACGGTGCGACCGGGCCGTGGGTCAGCAAGCGTGGCGCAGATTCACAAGAGCATTCACAGGCCCCCGTTGGCCGTGATGCCTGACCGACGATTTCACGGCAAGGGAAGTAGTCGAACCCTTCGGTGCCTCGTTTTTCTTCCCGCCGACATTGGTCACGCGCTGTCGGTGATCAGCTTGCCGCGGTTGAGTAGCTCCTGAATGACTTGGTCATCCGTTGCGCCACCACCGAGGCCGAACGACGTTCGCAAATCAACGCCTTGCAGCGTGATGCGCTGATCTTCAGCCGCAGCTGAGTACGTGCCGCCGGCAAAGGTGCCCGTCGAGCTGATGCGAATGATCGTGCTGCCCGGCGTCGACGTGGTGTCGAAATCGAGGTACTGCGCGAGGTTGCCCGCGTTCTCATTCATCAGCAGATCGCGCAGGTCAAGCGTGTCGCCGCCGGCGGCTGGCGTTGCCACATCGAAATCGGCAATGATGTCTTGCGCTGGTGTGCCGCCAGCGCCCTTGTCGGCGAACGCCCATTGAAAGACATCCGCACCTACGCCACCGGTCAAGGTGTCGTTGGCGGCGCCGCCGTTCAGCAAGTCGCTGCCGTTGCCGCCGTTCAGGAGGTCGCCGCCGGCGCCGCCGGACAGCACGTCATTGCCGTCATTGCCACTCATCACGTCGTTGCCTGCTGCGCCGTAAATCAAGTCATTGCCGGAGCCGCCCGACAGGGTGTCATCACCAACCAAGCCATGGATGTGGTCGTTCGCGCCGGTACCCGTCAGCGTGTCGTTGGCGAGCGTGCCGGTCAAGGTGCCTGTGGTTTCGCTTACCGTGACTGCAACGGTCTGGGTCGTCGTCGCAGTTGCGCCATTGCTCGACTCGATGCTCGTCGCAGAGACGGTGAGGTTTGTCGTGCCGGTGTAGCCATCGGCCGGCAGCAGCATCAGGCCGCCGAGTTGTCCGGTCGTGAAGCTCCATACGCCGCCGCCGAGGGACGTGCCCGCGCTGAAGCCCCACCCGGCGGGAACACCCGAAACTCTGACGCCCAGTGTTTCCGAACCGTCGGTATCCACGAGCGATGCGACGATCGGAAAGTCGATCGGCGTGCCGTAGGTCGTCCCGCCCACCTGGAAGGAAACGTTGGTGATCGCGATCGTAGAGTCTTTGCCGTTGTCGCGGCCGTTCAGCAGCAGCCAACTGAATTGATACTCGCCCGCGGCCGGCGAGGTGAAGGCGTAGGTTCCTGCCGGCGTCGCGGATGGGCCCGCCTGCTCCGACGATGTGATCAGGGTACTTGTCTGCGTTCCGTCCGGCGCGGTCACGACCAGCACGACGATATCGTTGTAGCCGCCGTTGATCTCGCTGACCAGATCTTCTCCGTTGGTGAAGGTCCAGTTGAACGTCACCGCGGTGCCTGCGGGCATCGTGTAGGTGTAGTTGGACAGTCCACCATCGATGGCATCGACGGTGCCTGGATCATTGGTCGTCCCGCCTGGAGGGGGATCGAAGCCATCGAGTGTGGCGCTCGGCAGACCGATCGCGCCTGCGATGTTGTCCTGCGTGATCGCCGCCGTGGTGCTGGCTGTGTTGACGCCGGCGACCAATGAGTGAAGCTGATTGGGCGCGAGCAGCGTCGGAGCGTCTGCGACGGCGGTGACATTGATGCTGAGCACCGCGCTCGACGTGCCGCCCTGTCCGTCGACCACTGTGTAGGTGATGCTCGGCACCGAACCGCTGTAGTTGCTCGCCGGCGTGAAGGTGTATGCGCCCGTGGCGGCGATGCTGATGGTGCCGACACCCGCCAGCGATGCTGTCGCGCCGGCAGCGTAGGTGGTAGCCCCGATGACGAACTGCGTGACACTCAATGTGTCGCCGTCGACATCGACATCGTTCGTGACGACGTTGGCCAGCAGCGCCGTATCCTCGTTGGTGGCGACGTTGTCAGCGTTCGCTACCGGCGCGTCCTGGACCGGATTGACCACGACCGAGACGGTGGCTGTTTCGGTGACGCCGCCCGAGGTGACGGTGTAGGTGAAGGTGGTGGGCGAGGCGGCGGTGTTGTTGTAGTTGAGGCTGGGTGTGAAGATCAACTGGCCGCCGGCATTCAGGCTCACCGAGCCGTTGGCCACCGCCACGACCGGACCTCCGGCGAGGATTGCCGAGCCGTTGACGGCAGTGATCGTGCGCCCGGCGTTCTCGAACGTATCGTTGGCCAGCACCGAGATCGTGACGGCGGTGTCCTCGTTGGTGGTGGCACTGTTGGCGGCGATGTCGGCCACCGGTGTGACGGTGAGCGCCACCACATCGATATCCGTGAGGCTGCCATCCGTCGTGGACAGGGTGAGGGTGGCCGCGCCGTTGTAGTCGGCGGTGTTGACGTAGGACAGCCCGTTGAGCGCGCCGTTGATGGCCGCTGCGGTACCGCTGATGGTGACCGAGGCGGTGCCGTTGCTGGTGATCGTCGCGCCGGCGAAGGCGATTGCCGTGAGCGTCCCGTTGGTGACCGACACCGTCGTGGTGAGCGAGGCGCTATCGACATCGGCCACCGTGATGGCGTTGCCGGTGGCACTCGAGAACACGAGCGCGGAATCTTCGGCCGTGCTCTGCGCACCAGGCACCATGTTGATCGGCGCGTCGTTGATCGGATTGACCACGACCGAGACGGTGGCTGTTTCGGTGACGCCGCCCGAGGTGACGGTGTAGGTGAAGGTGGTGGGCGAGGCGGCGGTGTTGTTGTAGTTGAGGCTGGGCGTGAAGATCAACTGGCCGCCGGCATTCAGGCTCACCGAGCCGTTGGCCACTGCCACGGCCGGACCTCCGGCGAGGATTGCCGAGCCGTTGACGGCGGTGATCGTGCACCCGGCGTTCTCGAACGTATCGTTGGCCAGCACCGAGATCGTGACAGCGGTGTCCTCGTTGGTGGTGGCACTGTTGGCGACGATGTCGGCCACCGGTGTGATGGTGAGCGCCAAGCTGCTTCCTTCGGAAGCCACGCCATCGCTGGTGAGCACCGTCAACGTTGCGGCGCCGTTGTAGTCCGCGGTGTTGACGTAGGACAGCCCATCGAGCGCGCCGTTGATGGCAGCTGCGGTGCCGGTGATGGTGACCGAGGCGGTGCCGTTGTTGGTGATCGTCGCGCCGGCGAAGGCGACTGCCGTGAGCCTGCCGTTGGTGACCGACACCGTCGTGGTGAGCGAGGCGCTATCGATATCGGCCACAGTGACCGCGTTGCCGTTGGCGATCGAGAACACGAGCGGAGAATCTTCGGCCGTGCTCTGCGCCGCGGGCAAGCTGTTGACCGGTACCGAATTGGTCGTCGCCACGATCGTGATCGGCAGGACTTGAGTCGAGCTTGTCGTATCAGTCGCCGCGCCATTGACGATCTCTTCGGCGCGCGCGACCGCGTTGACGGCAAAGCTGCCGATGTACGTTGGAGGGGTGTCGAGCACGATGCGAGACAGATCCCAGTTGCTGCCGCCCGTCACGGTGCCTGGCGAGTCTTCGCTGAACACCACCACCGAAGTGTTCCCTGCGCTCGTCGTGAACACGCGGCCATCGTCAGGCGCGCCATCGCCATTGGCATCGACGAACACGCGCGTGCCGATCGGCGCGGCTGAAAGATCGAGGGTCACGGTGTGCCGCTCGGAGTTGTCGGCGCTGTCGCCAAAGGTCGGAACGAGCGTGGACAGGCGCAGCTCGTCGCCGCGCAGCGCCGTGCCTGGCGTCACTGCGTAGTGGCCACTGCCCGCTTCACCGGCCGCGTTCTGCACGAAGTTGCCGATGGACGTGCCGCTCGCGGTGGTCACATGGCTCCTTTGTGCGTACATAGGGAGCGCGGCGGTGTCGAATGGAACCGCGGCGGCCCCGTTGATGCTCACGTTGACGTCGACAAACCCTGCGCTGGCGCCGGTGCCGAGGTTGTAAGTGATGAGCTCGAGCGTGTAGTAGCCGGTCGCGGCGGGGGTGAAGGTCGCGCCAGAGAACGTTTCGTTGTCGGCGGTGTTGGCGTCGCTGTGCGCGAGCCCGACGATGGCTGTGCCTCCGATCTCGAAGGTCAGTGTGTCCTGGAAAGTGCCGCCGAAGGTGTAGGTGCTTCCGGCTTGCAGGTACACAAACCCCGAGAAGCGATATGCATCGTCATCACCCAGACCCGTGCCGCTCGCGCCATTGATACCGGTGACGATGGCCGTCGCTGCCACCGCCTCGGCTTCCACGCGGAGTTCGATGTTGGAAAGCACCTGTGCCGAGGTCCCGTTCAGACTGCCCACGGTGTCATGCAGGGTCCGCGTCAGGCCGGTGGAGGTGGGGACCGCCGGACTCGCCGTGGCGGTGAGACTCACCGCATCCACGACCGGCGTGAGGTCGACGGTCGTTGTGGCGACGTTGCTGGTTGCCCCCAAGTTGTCGGTGACCGTGAAGTCAAAGCTGGCGTAGTCGTTGCGCTGGTCACCGACGCCTGGAGCAGCGTAGCCATCGATGCCGGACTGATTCGCGTCGCCGCGGAACTGAAGCCTGCCGGCCAACAGGTCGGCGGCGGTCACGGTGAGACCGGCGGCCGCGACGATGACACCATCGAAGTAGAGATCGCCGGACGCGGGCAATGACACGATCGTCACAGCAGCAATGCTGCCGTCGACGTCGGTAGCGGGGAAGTTGGCCAGCGAGTACGTATAGAACTGATCCTCGACGCCGGTTACTTGCGATGCGATCGCCACCGGCGCGTCGTTGCTGCCGGTGATGCGCACGGTGACACTGGAAGTCGTGCCGTCGGCCGAGCTCACCGTAAAGCCGTCGGTATAGACGGTGCCGGCGACGAACTCGTTGTGCGCCGAGCTGGCGGTGTAGGTCCAGACACCCGTGGCGTCGATGGTGAAGGTGCCGTACGTGCCGGCGGTGCCGGCTTGCGCCACGAAGGTGGCG
>Ga0184637_10000525_pt1 | contig 28471 bp, 17 predicted proteins | sample PLM3_127_b2_FD_133143 | JGI IMG/M metagenome (GOLD analysis project Ga0184637, IMG submission 133143) | Groundwater sediment microbial communities from an aquifer in East River, Colorado, USA - PLM3_127_b2 | ecosystem: Environmental > Terrestrial > Soil > Riparian zone | place: USA: East River... | reverse complement strand
CTGCGCGTAGACGCTGATGGGGAAGCGGAAGCCGAGCCCCATCGTGTCGCGCACCAGGCGCTTCGCGTCCGGGTCGCGGGCGGCGGCGGCGATCCGCTGCGTGGTCTGGAGCCACTCGTCGGCAAGCGGCGGCTGCGGCATCGCCTCGCCGCCGTGCAGCGAGGTGCCGAGCGGCGCCTGGCCTCGCCGCGCCCCGAGCTCCGGCGCGGGGGCGCGCGGCGCGGACTCGCCGCCGGGGCGCGGCGCGAACGGACCGCCCGGCGAGGGCAGCACGGCGCCGCCGGCGAGCGGCACGTACCGCATCACCACCGCGTCGGCGCCGCCCGCGCGGGCGACGTCGCCGAGCACGCTCCAGTCCTGCGCGGGCCGGAACTCGAAGTGCTCGATCGCGGGCACCGGCTGCGGCAGCGCCGCGAGCTGGCCCTCCACGTTGACGAGGCAGGCCATGTAGCGCACGGGCCTGCCGCTGGCGGTGTCGAGCACGGGCAGCCGGTTGGCCAGCACCACGGCGAGCCAGCCGTCGTCGTCGCCGTTGGCGAGCTCGGTGTCGTTGATGTCCACCTCGCGCACGTGCGTGAGGAGCGGGAGATCCTGCGCGCAGGGGAAGATCTTCTTCACCACCGTCTCGGTGACGGCGAGGTAGAGGCCCTGCTCGACGTCCCGGTCGCCGGGGTCGAGCAGGGGGGTCCCCGGCGTCACGCAGTCGGCCACCGGCGCGGCGGCGGAGAGCTCCGCCTCGCCTTCGGCCACGACCACGAGCGCGAGCCAGGGCGTCGCCGAGGGCTGCGCCACTCCGGCGGGGTTGCGCTCCCAGGGCAGCGTGCGGCGCTTCAGCACGATCTGCGGCAGGCGATCGCCGAACGCGCCCTCGGCGTTGGCCGGCGGGAAGCTCGAGACGATCTGCTCGGTCGGCATCGTGAAGCGCGGCGCCGCCACGTGCACGTGCGTCTCGTCGGCCACCGCGAACGGCAGCCCGGTCTGCTCGGTGCGGAGCTCGTAGCGCCCTGCGGTGAGCTCCGGCAGCACGTTGCTGTGCAGGATGAAGTGGCCGATCTTGGGCATCAGCGGACCTTTCTCCCGCCCTTCGCGCCGGCGCGGGCACGCAGGGCCCGCGGGGCGACCGGCGAGGGGACGCCGGTGGCGCGCGCGCGCGCGGCGCGCCGTTGCGCCTCGCCGCGCACCGGCCCCATCCACGAGAGGCGCGACGCCGGCGCCGGCTCGGTGCCGCGCGGCGCGAGCGGCAGCAGCGAAGCGTCGAGCCCGCGCGACGCGACGAGCGCGACGGCGCCTCGAGCGTCGAACGCGGCGCTGCCCAGCACGCCCACCAGCGACCAGCCCTCCTGGCTCGCGATCGTGACGACCACGGGCCTGGGCGTGCCGTCGTCGTCGTGCTCGGGCAGGACGTCGTAGGCGAGCACGCTGCGATTGTCCGTCGCGAGGAGCACGGGCGGCCGCTCGGCGCCAACGCGGTCGGTCGCGCGCCCGGCGCCGTCCAGGCCGAGCAGCAGCTGCCGGCCCGCGATGTCCTCGCCAGCCACCGCCGGATCGTCGAGCACGATCAGCACGGTGCGCGGCGCCTCGGCGAAGGTGGTCGTGACGGTGGTCACGCCGCGCGCCAGCTCGGCCCCGCTCACCCACCCCGCCTCGGTGCGTTCGCGATGCAGCGCGAGCCGGTCGCTCGTCGTCTGCACCACGCAGCCGGGCCCGATCGCGGTCCGCCAGCCGGCGTACGGCAGCTGCAATCCGGCGTGCCAGCCGGCGAGGCCCGCGCGCGCGCCGCGCGAGGCCGCGGCCGCGGCCTCGCCGCCGAGCCCGACGGCGACGATGCGTTCGGTGCCGCGCGGCAGCTCGACGTGGGGGCTCGCCTCGTGCGGCCCGACCCGGCGGTCCGAGAGGAGCCGCCCGCCGACGCCGAGCAGCACGACGCGCGCGGCGGCACCGGCCACGCCGAGGCGCGGGCGCTGCGCGTCCGGCGCGGCGTCGGCGGCGGCGTTCGGCAGCTTCAGCACGACCGTCTGCCCGGCGCCGAGCCCGGCGGCGGCGCCGCGCGCCCGCTCTGCGGGGGCGAGCGCGGCGCCGAAGTCGGCCAGCAGCCCGGTCAGCGGGGCGCCGCTGCGCGCGACCACGGCGCTCGGTGCGTGGGCCACGGCGGTGGGCGGCACCTCGCCCGCGCCGATCAGCGTGCCCCGCTTGCCGAGGGGCGCCGCCGGGGCATCGGCCAGCACCAGCCGCGCGGCGATCGAGCGGCTGCGCTCGGCCGTCACGGTCGCCAGCGTCGGCGGGCTCACACGCCAGGCGCGCTGCGAGTCCTTGACGGTGGTGCGAGCCCGGGCGCCGACGCGCAGATCGACCGCGGCGCCGGAGAGCAGCCCCACCGCGACCGGCGCGTCGATGAAGTGGTCGTAGCGCTTGCCCGCGGGGCGCTCCGCGACGGAGGGGACCTCGGTGCGGGTGGGCGCCTCCAGCCCCTCGGCCAGCGTGCCGAGCCGCGGCGGCGCCTGGCGCTCGCCCCGCAGCGCCGCGAGCGACGTGGGCGAGGCGGTGCGCCGGAGGAACCGGGCGGCGGTCCCGAAGGCGGCCTCCACGGTGGCAGGCTCGCCGACCAGGCCGGCGAGCTGATTCGCCTCGGCGCGCAGGCGCTGCACGTCGGCCCCGCTCCGCGTGAAGGGCAGGGGCTTGCGGCGGCCGATCTCGACCTGGTGATAGGGGATCTGGGGCCCGCCACCGGAGGGCGAGGCGCGGCAGACGATGTCGAGCTCGTTGAGCGCCTCGATCATCTCGGCCCTGGGCACCTTGCGGCTGTTCGGGTCGCCCGCCGGGCCCCACACGCCGACCGGGAAGCGTCCGAACGCGCGCGGGGCGACCTCGAACGGGAAGCGCTGCGTCGCGCCCCCGCGCACCCAGGTCAGCACGATCTGCGGCGCGACGGGAGCCGAGATCATCGGCGCCACCGCGAGCGCGCGGCTCGGCGGGTGCTGCGTGACGGAGCCCGCCGCGGCCTGCACGCGCCGGACGCTCGCGGCCGGCACCGTGCTCGTGAAGACGAGCGAGAACTCGACCACCACGACGAAGGGCCGCGCCGCGCTGCCGTCGGGCGTCGCGTCCTCGCCCTTGGCCGGCAGCGCACCCTGGGCGGTCATCAGCGCGTGCGCGATCGCGCCCCCGCCCTCGGCCGCCTCGAGGTACTTGGCGACGAAGGCCTCGGCGCTGATGGGCTGGCGCTGCGCCTGGTCCGAGCCGCCGAACGCGAAGGTGAGCTCGACCGGGCCCACCTCGAAGGTGGCGCTGCCGCGGAAGTCCGGGCCCTGCACGTCGATGCGCGCGCCCAGGCTGACCGAGATCGTGACCTCGCCGAAGATCCAGGTGTCGATGGTGATGCCCGCCGCGATGCGCGCGTAGGCCTCGACCTGGTAGGCGAACGGATCGAAGTAGACGATGCCGTGGGCGCCGAACTTGACCTCGGCCCAGGCCGGACCGAACGAGGCCGAGCACTCGAAGTCTCCGCCGGCCATCAGCGCCTCGGACGTCAGCGCGAAGTAGGTGCCGGCCTTGATGACGATGTTGTCGCCGATGCCCCAGCGCAGGCCGAGGCGCGGCACCTGCGGGTAGCCGGCGCGCTGGAAGTCGGGGTGGTAGCCGCCCAGCGTGAGCACGAACTCGCCGGCCCGCTCGCCCTTGAACCAGATCACGTACGCGAAGCCGCCGGTGAGCTTGACGTCGGGATAGAGCAGCCAGGAGTTGTCGGTGAGCTGCCCCTGCACCCACAGCACGCCCTCGCTGCTGGAGAAGCGCACCAGCAGCCCGAGCTCGATCGACACCAGCGCCGCCTGCGGGCGCGGCAGCGCCATGCGCGCCAGGCCGAGCAGGTTGACGTCGAGCCCGTCGCCGATCTGCACGCCCACCACCGCGATGCCGTCGACCAGCGCGAAGCTGTTGAAGGACATCCCGGCCGCGAACCAGAACGTGCCCTGCTTCATCGGGAAGTAGTCGCCCAGCGCGCGCAGCTGCGCCATCGGCTCGCTCGGCGAGGCGGCGACGTCCAGCGCCTGGATCAGCGGGTAGTCGCCGAAGCTCGACAGGTCGGTGGGCAGGCGCATCAGGCGGTTGATGCCGAACCCGCCGCCGATGCCGGTGAGGAAGAAGGCGGGCGGCCCGCCGATCGGGCCGTTCACCGCGCCGATCGCGAAGAAGGCGGTGAACTTCCGGCCGCCCTCGTCGCGGCCCTCGCCGTAGCCGCCGTAGACCGTGAGCCCGTAGACCGCGAAGCGGCCGAGCAGCATGCCCAGGTACTCGATCTGCTCGGTCTGCGTGCCCGGGTTGGTGATCTGCTTGAGCAGGCCACCGGCGATCGACACGCCGGCGATGTCGGCCGAGACCGCGAGCCCCGCCAGGTCCGCCTTCCAGTTGCGGGCGTCGAAGAAGTCGCCGTCGCCGGTGAAGTAGGTGATCTGCAGATCGTCCACCGCGCAGGTGAGCCCGAACATCGACACCGAGCCGTCCATCAGCAGCGAGACGCGCTCGATGCGGCCGGCCGGCATGCGCGCGTCGAAGCCCACCTGCTCCAGGTAGAGCGGGCCGAAGCCCTTCTGGATCGCGATCCACCACGGCCCCGGCGGATCGCCCGCGCGCAGCGACACGACCACCGGGGCTGTGCCGTGCTTCTGGATCGCGAGCGCGGGAGAGAACGCGGGCCTGGGCGGCGTGGGGCCGGTGTCGCGCATCACGCCCTGCGCGATGCCGTTGGTGCCGCCGGCCCCGCTGGTGGCGAGCGCGAGGTTGGCGAACTGAAGCTGCACGCCGCCGCTCCGGGTCTCCCCGCCGAGGGCGGCGAAGGCGTGCAGCGCCACCGACTCGATCGAGAGCCCCGCGTCGAGGAGCGGTCCCGAGCTCTTGCCGACGCGCAGCCCGAGGCCGTTCACGACGAGGCTGGGGCGGAACGCGAGCGGGCCGGCCGTCGGCAGGAAGCCGACGAACAGCCCGCCGCCGCCCTGGGGGTCGGGCTCGATCCACGAGTCGTCGTTCTCCAGCCAGAGCGACACGTCGCCTTTGACGAGCGGGAAGCGGGCGGAGAGGCCGACCTGCAGGCCGATCGTGCCGTCCCGGGCGAGGAAGGACAGCGTGAGCGGCGCGACCGGGACCACGATGACGGCGTTGCCGAGGTTGACGAAGAGCGTGTGCAGCCGGTCGAGCAAGGTGTCCGGGTCGAACAGGCCCTCGACCCGCTGCGCGGGGTCGGCCACGTCGCGCAGCACGACGCCGCGCAGCAGGTTCCGCACGTCGATGTCGCCCACCGGCGTGTCGAGCAGGTCCTGCACCGCCTGCTGCGCCATCGCCACCGCGGCCACCAGGTCCGCGAGGACCTCGACGATCCGCAGCGCGACCTGCACCGGATCGCTGGTCTCGGTGGCGGCGACGATCGCGCCGTCGCTCGCGACGAGCTCGACCTGGGCGCCGTCGAGCAGCCAGCGCACGGCGAAGCGGCGCGTGTCGCCGGCCGCCATGCCCACCAGCACGCGCCGCCCACCGGCGGGCGCCAGGCCCGCGGCGATGGTGACGAAGGGCCGCAGCGGCACGCCGCCCGCGTCGATCTGCGCCGGGCCCGCGGTGGCGGTCAGCTCGTCGAGCCCCGCGCCGCTGATCCTGACCTCGAAGGAGAGCGTCTCGATGCCCGGCACCGGGAGCGCCTCGGCGGCGAGCGTGACCGTGCCGGCGACCGGCGCCCAGCCGAGCGCGAAGCCGCCGGCGCTGACGGTCAGGTCGCTGGCGGTGGCGGTGACCGACACGTCCGCCGGCGTGTAGGCGTCGAGCAGCGGGGCGATCGCGGCGAGCCCGCTCGCGAGGATCGAGGGCACCGCCGCGCCGAGCGAGCCCACCGGGTCGGCGCCCCAGGCGCGCAGCGCATCGCCGTCGAACGCGAGCGGAGCGCCGCTGCGCAGCCCGAGCGCATCGCCCACCTTCTGCACGAGCGGTCCGACCGGCGCCGCGGACGCGGCGAGCCGATCGAGCAGGAAGGGCAACGCCGCCCCGGCGGCCGCCGCGAGCGAGCCGAGGCCGGCGAAGGGCACGAGCGGGATGTCGGCGCCGCTCGATGGGCGCAGGAAGAGCGCCAGCCCCGCCGGGCCGAGGCGCGCGTGCACCGCCTGCCGGCCGGCCGCGGCACCGGCCAGGCCGAGGTGAACCTCGAGGGCCGCCGCCGGCGGTCCGGACGGACCGACCGTGAGGCTCGCGCGGATCGCGCCCGCCAGGCGCGCGCCGCCGCCGGGCGCGACCCACCCGCTCGGATCGACCGCCATCGTGAGCCGCGCGCCCGGCCCGTCGGCGGCCACCGACAGGGTCACGCCGGTGGCCAGCGGCAGCGGGGTGCCCGGGGCGCCGGCCACGCCGAGCACCGGCCGGAGCGCGTCGAGGAGCGCCTGGATCTCGAGCGGGCTCGACCTCAGGGAGTCGGCGCTGCGCAGCCAGCCCGCGGGGTCGCGCACGAGGCCGGGCAGCGGTCGCAGCGCGCGCTCGGCATCGCCCACGGCGCCACCGAGCAGGCCGAGCGCGTCGAGCAGCGCGTCGATCAACGGGCGTGTCTCTTCGTCGGCGCGGCGCAGCAGCTCCAGCGCGACCTGCGCGGCCAGGCTCGGCGCGGCCTGCGCGAGCATGCGCGCGAGCGCCTGCGCATCGGGCGCGGGCCAGAGCACGGCGCTGTCGCTGCCGCCGCCCGGGTGGTGCCAGCGCAGGCTGGCGGCGAAGGGTTGCAGCATGAGCCCGAGCTGCAGGCCGCCCACGACGGGAAGCGCGGCGCCGGGGCCGAAGCTCACCGTGCCGGCCAGGCCCGAGGGCGAGGCGGCGACGTCGGCCGTCCAGCCGAAGCGCCCGCGGGTCGCGCCGCCGCCTTGCAGGCGCACGGCGCGCGCGGCGAGGTCGATGCTCGCGGCCAGCGGACCGAGCAGCGCGGCGACCGCGCCGGCGAGCTCGTCGCCCGCCGCCGCGAGGCGATCGCGGACCAGGCCGCCCGGGTCGTGCACGAGCTGGTCGAAGGCATCGCCTGCGATCCCGCCGCTCTCGCCCACGAGGCCGAGCGCGGACAGCAGGTCGGCGCAGGCCAGCGAGGCGGCGCCGGCCACGTCGGCGCGCAGCCGCTGCACGGCCGCCGCCAGCAGCACGCGCGCCTCGGGCAGCACCGGCACCGCCTCCGCGCCGGCCCCGAGCACGAGGCGCTCCCAGCTCTGGCTGAACACGCGCGCGTCGCGCAGCGTGACGCGCGCGCTGCCGGGGGCCGCGCCGTCGAGCGGCAGCGTGACGTCGGCGGCCACGCTGCGCAGGCCGAGCTCGGGCGTCGCGCTGAGCCAGCCGAGCCGGTCGGCGATGCGCAGGCGCGCGCGCAGCACGCGCTCGCTCTTCACGCCGGTCCCCTCGTCGAACGCGATCAGCGAGAGCTCGGCGCTGCCGGAGATCGCGAGCGCACCGCCGGCCACCTCGGGCAGCTCCCAGCGCAGGCCGGCGCGCGCGCCGGTGGCCGGCGGCAGCGGCGTCGCGACGCGCGCACGCGCGCGCTCGGCGAGCCCCGCGGACACGATCGCCGTGATCGCCTCCTCGACCTGGCTCGCCGAGACGTCGCCGAACAGCGCGGTGACCGCCAGCCCGGCGCGCGGCGCCGGCGGCGCCACGGTGGCCGCTCGCAGCTCGGCACCGGGGTCGGCGCGGTCGGCGAGCGCCATCATCGACTGCACGAGGGCGCGGCCGAGCGCGAGCGTCTCGTCGTCGGGCTCCTCGCTCTCGGTGGGCAGCAGGCGGTGGAGCAGACGCAGCGCGTCGGCCGTGGGCTGCGTGTCGACCGCGGTGAGCGAGATCGCCGCGAGCGGCGTGCCCAGCAGCACGAGGTCGGTCACCGCCGCCTGGCCCTCGGCGGCCACGCGCGCCGCATGGCCCGCGCCGCCCACGGCCACCAGCGCGAGGTCGCTGCTGACGCCCGCGAGCCCCTGCAGCACGCGCGCCAGCCGCGCGGCCTGCTCGGGCGTGCCGTCCATGGCGCTGCCGGCGCCCCTGCAGTCGGCGCGCGTCCCGAGCGCGACGAACCACTCGCCCTCGGCGAACGCCGGGAGCGCGAACATCGCGGGCTCCAGCCCGGGCGTGGTGAGGTCGACGAGGCGGCCGGCCGGCGCAGCGGGCCAGGCGCCGGCGCCCAGCGCCACGTGCACGGTCGTCGTGGGGACGCGGCCGGTGAGATCCTCGAGGTCGAGCCTCGGCCAGAGCTGCGACGCGGCCAGGCCGATCCGGCGCAGCGCGACTCCGGCCGGCGCGGTGGGCGGTGGCGCGATGAGACCGTCGCCACCGGTCCAGCGCTGGGTCAGCGCGGCCAGGCCGGCCGCGACCGCGCGGCCGTCGACGAGGTCGCGCACGTCCGCGGCCACCTCGGCCTCGGCGCGCAGCGCGGCTTCGAGCGCCTCGGGGGCCAGCCCGGCGTCGCCCGGTCGCCACCTGCGCAAGGCCTCCGGCGCGGCCAGCAGGAAGGGCTCGCGCCCCGCGGGCGGGAACCAGACGGCGAGCTCGGGCAGCCCGGCGTCGACGGCCAGCCGGTACGGGTCGTCGGGGTGGCCGGTGCCGAGGATGAAGCCGTGGTTCACGCCGCTCCCCGCGAGCAGGTCCGCGAGCAACGCCAGCGCGCGCGGACCGACGTCGCTCAGCACGAGGCGCGGCAGCCAGGCCTCGAGCGCCTGCTGCGGCTGGGCCACCAGGTCCGCGAGGCGGAGCGTCGCGCGGACCTCGGAGGTGCCACCGGGCTGCGCCGTCTCGACGTCCCAGCCGAGCGCCCGAACCCCGTCGGCGAGGAAGCCGCCGGCGAGCGACGCGAGGTGGCCCACCAGCGCCTGCACCGCGTCCCAGCCTGCCGCAGGCAGGGTCACGCTGCCGTCGGCGGCGATCACCGGCAGCGCGACGGGCACCGTGAGGTCGCCGCTGACGAGGCGCGGGTTCGGCGCGCTCACGTCGGCGGAGAGGCCCGTGGCCGGGCTCCACGCGAGGCGCAGGCCCACGTGGTCGGCCGCGAGCTCGATGCCCTCGCCGAGCGAGAGGCGCGCGCGGGGCGGGTTCGCCCCGCGCTCGCGCGCGCCGAGCAGCGCCTCGACGCCGGGCAAGAGCTGCGCGGTCTTCGCGGCGAGGTCGAGCCGGGCGAGCACGGCAACGAGGCGCGTGTCGACGACGGTGCAGCGCTGGCCGAGCGTGTCGACGCTCGTGCCGATCGCGGCCGAGAAGGTGACCACCGGCCCGGCGGCATGCAGCTCCAGCGCGAGCGGACCGACGAGCGGCAGGCGCCACGGATCCGCCTGCGTGCCAGCGCCTCGCACGCCGGCCGCGGCCTGGCTCGCGTCGGCGAGCGCATCGCGCAACGTGCCGAGCACCGCGCCGGCGGCGGCGGGGTTGGCGACGACCTGCTGCCAGTAGGCGCTGACCGCGCCCACCGGGTTCGCCATCAGCGCGGACACCGTCACCGCCGGCAGGCCGCCCACGGGATCGAGGCCGAGGAGCTGGCGCACCGCGCCGAGCGCGCCGCCCAGGCCGGCGAGCAGCTGGTCGGCGACGTCGGACACCGTGTTGCCGGCGGCGTCCATCAGCGCGTCGGACGAGGTGAGGTCGAGCGTCGCGTACTCGTGCGCGCCGAGCACCACGTTGTCGGCGGCGAGCACGAAGCTCAGGCGCCGCTCGCCGTCGAGCGCGAAGCCCACGCGCAGCGTGTCGGCGCGCGCCGCGGGCGGGCCCGCGACGTCGAGGACGCGGTCGCCGCCCGCCGCGCCGGCGGCGGCCCACACGCCCAGGCTCGGCAGCGCGAAGGCCTCGCCGGTGACGAGGTCGATCCGCAGCAGCTCGACGGCGGCCTGAAGGCGTGCGGCGGCGTCGCCGAGCTGGACTCCGAGGCGCGGGGTCAGGCGCGTGTGGCCGCTCGGGCCCTGGTCCACCGCGAGCGAGAGCGTGAGGGTCGCGTCGCCGCCCAGGTCGAAGCGCACCTCGCTGCCCACGCGCGTGCCCTCGAGCAGCGCGGCCAGGTGGCCGAGCCAGTCGTCGCGGCTCGCGGCGTCCTCGACGATGCCGCGCACCCAGCCCGCGATCGCCTGCGCGCCCTGCGCCGGCAGCTCGGCGATCGGGAAGTCGGGCACGGCGTCGCCGCCGAGCAGCCCCAGCAGCCCGCCCACGGCGGCGATCGGCGAACCGGCGGCGGCAGCGTCGGCTTGCGCCTTGACGAGCGAGAGCACGAGATCGAGCAGCGCGTCGTCGAGCTGCTCGACGCCGTCGGCCGCCACGCGCACGTCGCGCGGCGACGTGGCGCCGGGCAGCTGCAGGCCGGTGAGCGAGAGCCCGAACACCGGGCCCCTGGGGTCGGACGGCGCGGTGGGCACGTCGACGTCCAGCCCGATGCCGCCCAGCCGCGGCTGGCCCGGAGCGGGCAGCGCGCCGTCGAGGGTGACGGAGGTCGCGATGCGGATGCGCCCGCCGGCGGAGCCGAGCAGCAGCGGCTCGGTGACCGCCGGCCCGCCTTGCCGCTGCGCGCGAAACAGCGGGATCGCGAGCGTCGTGGCCGAGGCGGGCTCGCGGGTCTCCCACCTGAGCCCGAGGCCGATGTGCAGGCCGTCGGGTCTCGAGTCGTCCACCGTGACGGCCACGCGCATCGCTGGATCGTCGAGCGTCACGATCGGCAGCCAGGTGACGCCGGCCTCGGTCGAGCGATCGGCGCCGCCCAGCGCCTCGTCGACGAAGGCGATCAGCGCCGCGCGCTGCGCGTCGTTCGCGAGCATCGTCGCGAGGAAGTCGTCCGGTCGAGCGAACCAGTCCGGGTTAGGGGTGCCTCCCCGGAAGACGCCCAGCGCCTCGGCCAGGTTGCCGAGCACGCCGAGGTCCGGCGTCGCCAGGCTCATCGCTCGACTCCGCCGGCCGGGGGCTTCAGGCCGCACGTCCCGGCGAAGCGATGGCGCGCCATCGGAACGATCTGGATCCCACGCGCGGTGACCGTCAGCTCGACCGGCACCAGCACGTTGCCGCGCTGGTCCTTGCCGACGGCGCCGGCGATGCCCGTGACCAGGCCCAGCAAGCACTGCCACGCGAAGGCCACGAGCGCGTCACCCCAGCTCGCGACCAGCAGCTCCGGCCCACGCGGCCGGCGGTGCGCGGCGGCATACAGGCCGGCGGGCTGGTCGCTCGAACCGCAGGCGAACGCCACCTCGACCACCGCGGGGCCGGTCTGGTCGCAGCGAACCGGGATCAGCACCGTGATGAGGCCGGCGTCCAGCTTCAGGCGCAGCTCGAGGAGCCCGATCGCGAGCTCGCTCTCGCCTTCGACCCAGACGACCTCCGCGCGCTTGCTCGGACGGATCAGGCCCGCGGCTCGGCGCGCAGCGACGCGCATCAGCTCGGAAGCCTGTGCGGCGCCGACGACCGCCCTGTCGATCACCTGACCTGCCGCGACCGGCCGCGGCGCGGCCGGGAAGCGTCCGGCGAGCCGCTCGTCGGCGACGAAGCGCGCGAACTCGGGGGCGACTGCTTCTGCCACGGTGGTCTCGCCTCCGTAGTCGGAGACAGCGGAGGGGCCTCAGCGCTGCGAGGCGGGCGCCAGCGGGTCGCGCGGGCCGCCCGCGACACGCCTGACGGCCTGGATCGCCAGGTCGAACACGAACCACGTGGCGAGGAACGCCGCACACTCGAGCGAGAAGCTGTGGAACTCGTAGAAGAGCTCCGCCACCAGCCACGCACCGGCGAGGGAGGGAAGCTGCTCGGTGATGACTCGCCTGCCGGAGAGGACCCGCAATAGCGTGAACATTGGCTCCCCTCTCCGCGACGGATGACGATCGGCACCCTGGGCCCGGGCGATCGAGGCGAGCGCGCCGCCGGCCGCGCGCGGTGATGGGGGGTTTCCCGGTCGTGGACGCCCGGACGTTCGAACTGCGAGCATGACCCTGCCTACACTCCCCGTGCACCGGTCTCACGTTTCGTGAGTTTCCTGCAAGTCGCCCTGACGGGGTCGCCCGAGCCCGGGGACCGGACCGGGCTGTCCCGTTCGATCCGCACCGTACGGGCCAAGCCAGCCGTCACTCGCAGGCGGTGGCGCCTTCGGGCGGACGCCCCCGACCAGGCCCGTGGCGTCTGCGAGTTCTCACGCCCCGGTCAAGGGGTCGTGTCACAATTAGCCGCAATCCCCATCCAATGGATCGCCGCGTGGACCCGATGGCCGCAGCAGGGGGCTTCATGTCGCACGTTCGACTCGGCCTCGTGATCGCCTTCGTCGCGTTGCCCGGCGCGCACGCGGCGGCACAGGCACCCCCGTCGAAGAAGGACCTGCCCGTCTACGTCAGCGATCAGTTCCGCAAGGCGGCCCGCAAGGTCGCGCAGGAGATCGTCGTCGCTCAGCTCGCGGAGGCTTGCCCGAAGGACCAGCCGCTCTGTCGCGTCGTCGTGGAGCGGCTCGGCGAGGCGGTCGCCGCATCGATCTCCAAGGATCCGGACAGGGTCCGGACCGCGCTGAGCGGGTTCTTCGTCGATTCCTCCACGCACGCGTTCCTGCACGCGATCGTCCGGGACGTCGTCTCGCCGGGCGAGGTGGGCCAGCTCGCCGAGATCACCCGCCCGCTGGCCGAGTGCATCGCGGCAGGGCTGACGCAGAAGCGCGGCACCCCCGGTTGCCAGGTGGACCCGAAGACGGTCTCGAGGTTGCTGACGCAGCTCGGGGTCATCCGCTGCGCCGCGGGTGCGAAGAGCGACGATTGCCGCGCCATCGAGTCCACCCTCGAGGATCTGACGGCGCACCGGCCCTTGCAGCCGGCGAGGTCGATCCGCGTGCTCGCAGCCATCGCCTCGTCCGATCGGGTCCAGCGGCAGGACGTCCGCATCTACCTGCTGAATCTCCAGCGGTTCCTGGACCGCGGGCTGGAAGGGGGCCTCTTCGGGGCGGCGTATTCCTTCCTGACCGAGGAACCTCCGGCGACGGTGGTCGAGGACCTGGTCGCCCATGATCCCGTAGACCCCAAGTACCAGCTGTGGCGCAAGGACGAGGACGCCGCATTCGAGCGGGCCCTGACGGGCTGCAACCAGGACCTCGCCCGCTTCGAAGCATGGAAGCGCGCACGCGATGACGCGAGCGCGCCGTTCATCGAGACGGCGCGCCTTGCCCTTCTTCGCGGGGAGAGCTTCGACGTCTCCCCCGTCACCGCGCTCCTCGCGTACACCTGCGCCGAAGCTTCGTCTGACGCGACCAAGCTCGAGCAGCTCAGGAGCCAGGCGCGCCACCTCGCGACGCCCATCCGCGTTCACTCCGCGTTGCACCGGTACGGCGTGGCCGGGCTGGCGGCGGCGGCGATACTCGACTACGCACGAACCAACGACGACGCCCAGCTCGAGGCGGACGTCCGTGCCACGCTCACGTTCGCCGCCGAGGAGCTGGCGCTGGCCGCACGGACGTCCCTCGATCTGCGCGCGGAAGCGATGGACAGGAACAAGCGCATCCAGAAGCTGAGGACGCATGCGGACGCGCGCTCGATCTGCGAGGTCCAGGACTTCATGCAGCTCGCCTTTCGTCAGGGCGGAGCGACGCCCGCGGCCGCGGGCGCGGGCACGTGCTTCAGCCTGGCCGAGAACAAGGACCGCCCCGTCGCGCCGCTGGTCCTCCCCGCCGCGCTGGGCGTCCCGGACGGCCGGATCCGAGCGGAAGCGCTCGCCGCTCGCCTCGACCCCATCCGGAAGCTCATCGCTGGCATGAGCCGCTCGACCGTGTTCACCGAGGCGCGAGCCGCCGGGCTCCTGCGCGCCGCGCGGTACTTCGCGGAAGGGAACGCTGCAGCCGCCCGCACGACCGTCGCGCGGCTGGGGGTCGATCTCCTCGTCGAGCAGGTCGACCTGCGCACGGCCGAGTTCTTCGCGACGACGGACGCGCACTGCGACGACGAGGTCCGCACGACGTCCATCTTCTCCGGTCTCGGCGCGGCTTGTGCGGCCCAGGTCCTCATCAAGAGCGCGTACTACCCGATGGCGGATGTCCTGTGGGAAGCCGGCGTGGGCTCGATGAGCTCGGCCGAGGTCGCCTCACGTGCGTACCGCTCCCTGCAGGACTCGGATCACCTCGACTTCGCCCCCCTGATCCTCAACGTCGGGCTGGGGGGCAACTACATCACCGGGTTCTCGAGCTCCTCGATCTGGAGCGGCGGGTACGGCGCCTTCACGATCCTCGACAAGTACGGCGTCGCATTCTGGCGCCGGCGGACGCCGCGCTCGCGTTACGAGTTCGGACTGTTCGCGGGCGGCTTCCTCGATGCGCTCGTGAGGACCATCGCGGACTCGGGCGAGGAGGAGCGCTTCTGGCTGCTCGGGCTCACCGCCGGAGCTCCGCGGTGGCGCGGTCTCGACCTCGGGCTGGAGGTTCACGCGGCGGTAGCGATGCCATTCCAGCTCGACCAGTCCGGGCGTTACGGGCTCGCGCTCGGCGCGGCGGTCGTCGTTCCGTTCGACCTCCTATTCGACGGGGAGAACTAGGTCATGGCTTCCAGGAAGAGGGATGTCGAGCTGCCGAGCTTCTGCTCGAACTGCGGACAGCCAGTCACGGCCGAGCTCGCAGCAAAGGTCGCCAACCCGACCGTCGTGTTCTGCCCCGCCTGCGGGCGGAAGCTCCGGGCGGACGGGACCTGCGGCAACCGCGAGTGCGAGAACTTCGAGACGTCTGTCTCCCTGCGGTAGGGCGGCGGGCAGCGCGTGCCTCCGAAATATCGGCGCCGAGCGGCCGGCGTGCGGCCTACTCCTCCGATCGCCCACGCGAGGTAGCGTCCGCGCCGGGCTCGCTGGGCGAGGTCTCCGGCCGCAGCGCTTCGCGCCGGCCGCGTCAGCCCGCGGCCTGCCCCGATTGCGGGCGGTCCGGGCGCGTGGGGCGCCAGAAGCTCCCGGTCGACGAGCCGCGCCAGCGCTCCGGGCGCACCCGAGGCAGGCGGACGGTGAAGGTGACCGGGGCGGGATCGGCCTGGACCGTCCCGCCGTGCGCCTCGACGATGCTGCGGACGATGAACAGCCCGAGGCCGAGCCCCGCCCCTCCGCTCGTGGTCCCGCCGGATCGCTGGAACGGGTCGAACAGCGAGCGCATCGCCTCGGGCGGGATGGGGGGCCCGTCGTTCGCGACGTCGATCCGCACCCGGTCTCCATCGTCGGCGGCGCGGATGCGGACCGGCTTGCCCGCGGGCGCGTACCGGAGCGCGTTCCCCACCAGGTTCCCGATGGCCTGCTCGAGCCGGTCGGGATCCCACTCTCCCGAGAGATCGCCGTCCCGGTGGAGCTCGATGGCCGCGCCGCGGGCGGAGAGGGACGCCTCCTCGACGACGCGCGCGCAGACCTCGCCCGCGTCCGTCGTGCGGATCGAGAGGGGGATCCCCTTGCTCGCGCGCGTGCGGGTGAAGTCGAGGAGGTCGCGGAGGATCCGCTCCATGCGCCGGGAGCTCGACTGGATGAGCGCCGCGGTGCGCGCCAGCTCGGGCCGGAGCTCGGCGCGCGTGAGCAGCGTGGCGCCGCCCAGGATCGCCGAGAGCGGCGTCCGCAGGTCGTGGCTCACGATCCCGAGGATCCGCTCCTGGAGCTCGACCATCCGGAGGCGCTCCTGCGCGCGCTCCTCCCGCCGGCGCATCTCCGCGAGCGCGGCGAGCCCGGCGGCGATCACGAGCACGAGCAGGACGAGGTTCGCGCCGAGGAAGATGGCGTCGGCGAGCGCGACGCGCCCGAACCAGGCGCGGCGGTGCTCCCCGAGCTCGGCGCGCTGGATCGCCTCCATCTCGGCGCGCACCGCCTCGATCGTGTCCGTGAGCGATCGCTCGTCGCTGGCGCGGAGCTCGCGGAGCGCCTTCGCGAGCCCGTCGGCATCCCGGACCTCGAGGACGCGCCGCAGGCCCGAGAGCTTCGCCTCGACGAGCGTCGCGAGCGCGTCGCTCGGGAGATCGCCCCGGGGACCCGCCGCGACCCGCTCCTTCACGCCGTCGAGCTCGGTGCGGATGTCGCCGACGGCCCGCCCGTACGACTCCAGGAATCGGTCCTCGCGGGTGAGCAGGTAGCCGCGCTGCGCGCTCTCGGCGCGGGCGAGCGCGTCGTCGAGCCGCTGCAGCGCGACGAGGCTCTCGGACCGCCGGGAGACGTCGGCGCCCCTGCGATCCCGATCCGCCACGACGAGGAAGTACGCCGCCACCGCGATCGCGATCGCGGCGACGGCCGCCACGAACCCCATGAGCGTTCGCACAGGCACTGTTCGGTAACCGCGCGGGCAAGCGAACGCTTCCCGGCATCCTCGCTATCCGGAAAACCCCGCGACGTGCCGCCGGATTTCGCTTCGAGTGCGAGGCGCCCGCGTTGCGCTCGTGGCGGCGCTCGCTGCTTCACGGCGGGCAGAAGACTCGAGCGCCCGGGTGCCACCGGGCCCGAACCGCTGCAGCGCCGCGGACACGGTGCGCGTCTGCGCACCGTGCCCGCGGATGAACGCGACTAGAACACGATCGAGTCGCCGTTGCCGACGTACCGGTTGCTCTTGCTCCCGAAGTTGGCGCTCCCCATCGACACGGGGAGCCCGCGCTCGAGCATCTTCTCGACCGCGATGATGCCCGTGCAGTGGTTGCTCGCGACGGTGGTGAACTGGGCCGCCTGCATCGCGTCGAGCATCATGTCGGCCGCCGGGCTCCAGACCTCCAGCGCCGAGATGTGGAGCCCGCCGAACAGCCCGTGGAAGCGCCCCGTCTCCGTGGCGATGTTGTTCCTCGCGAACGCGATCGCGTTCTGGATGCCGACGTGCCCGCACCCGGTGACGATCACGATCCCCTTGTCCTTCACGTTGAAGAAGAGGATCTGCTCGCCGCGGACCCCGAGGATGATCGGGACGTCGATCACCGTCGAGGCGAACCCGGGGAAGTGCTTGTACACGGACCCCGGGGTGACCTGCGTCACCGGCCCCTTGAACTTGCTCCGATCCATGAAGTTCCACGCCTCGGACGTCAGCGTGGACGGGGCGTACATCGGGAGCTTCCGGTCGAGCGCCGTGAGGGCGGGGAGCCCCCAGAAATGATCGAGGTGCTCATGGGAGAGGATGAATCGATCGACGAGGCCGTTCTGGAGCTTCTCGGCCACGCCCTCGCGCTGGAAGACCCAGCTCATGTAGTCGACCTGCCACCCCGTATCGAGCAGCATGGTGTGGACGGTCCCGTCGCACTCCTCCGCCTCGATCAGCGCGGAATAGCCGCCCGAGTTCTTCGGGTCGAACGGGATCGTCCACTGGCTCGTGCTCATCCCGCCCGCGGCGTTGATGTCCGAGAGGAACTTCGGGGTGGACCACCAGCCGACCTCGCTGAGGCAGGTCACCTTCAGGCTCTTCAGCTCGCCGATCCCGACGGGAACCCCTGCCGCGACCGCCGCGTCGTACGCGCCGCCGTCGCCCGGGCACGCCCGCGCGTCACGCGGCGCGCCGAGAGCGCCCGCCGCGAGCACCGCGGCGCCGCCGAACGCGAAGTCCCTGATGAAGGTCCTGCGATCCGTCGCCCGGGGAGCGCCCCCCGGGTCCTGGGGGCCGCTCACGACTGAACGTTTCGTGGTCATCGTGCATCTCCTGTCGTTGTCGTTCGATGCAAGGCGGCGGCACGCGCCGTCGCCGACTGCCAGCTCGACCCGCCTCGACCGAGGCGGACGAGATGCTTCGCCGCCCGTCCTCCCTTCACTGCGAGACGTGTCACGGCGTCTCGGCGTGGGAGGGCGAGCGGATCAGACGCGGTAGGCCTTGATGGTCTCCGAGACCTGGACGGTCACGGCCTTCACCGCCGCGGTCGCCTCGTCCGTGGTCTCGACCCGCTTCACGGTGTCCTCGACGGCCTTCGACAGCTCGGTCACCGACCCGAAGATCTGGGCGATCCCCGCGTCCTGCTGGCTGACCGCAGCGGCGATCTGCCGGACGGCGGACGAGTTCTCGCGGACGATGTTCGAGAGCCGCCGCAGGTTCTCGCCCGACGTGCGCACCTGCGTCAGCCCGCTGTCGATCTTGCCGGCGCCCTTCTGCGAGATGGCGATGGTGCTGTTGATCGCGTTCGTGGTGTCGTCGAGCACCTCGCCCACCCGGTGCGTCGCCTGGATCGACTGATCCGCGAGGGTGCGGATCTCCCTCGCGACCACCCCGAACCCCTTGCCGTGCTCGCCGGACCGCACCGCCTCGATCGCGGCGTTGAGCGCGAGCATGTTCGACTGGTCGGCGAGGTCGCGCACGGACTGCGTGATGTGGCCGATCTGGCGCGTGCGGGCCCCGAGCTCGCCGATCTTGGTCGAGATGTCCTCGGCCTCGGACCGGATGTCGCCGAGCCAGCTCAGCGTCTGCTCGATCGACGTCTCGCCCGAGCGCCCGATCTCGTCCGCCTCCGCCGCGACCTTCAGCACCGCCTCGGCCTTCTGCGCGGCCATGTTGGACGTCTGCTTGATCTCCTGGGCGGTGACCTGGGTCTCCTGCAGCGCCGCGGCCTGGCGCGTGATCGTCTCCCGCTGCTCGGTGTTGGTCGCCTCGAGGTTGGTGACGGCCTCGAGGAGCGAGGACACGCCGTGCCGCAGGCTCGTCGTCATCTCGCGGAGCTTGTCCACGAGCTGATTGAACGTCCGGCTCAGCTCGCCGATCTCGTCGTCCGAGTGAACGTCGATCTTCTGGGTGAGGTCGCCCGAGCGGACGATCTCGGCCGTGGCGCGCGTCAGCTTCAGGAGCGGGTCGGTGATGGTCTTCGTGGCGTGGCGGTAGAGGAGGACCGCCACGAACGCCGCGAGGATCACGGAGAAGAAGAGGTACGAGTAGACCTGCGTGGTCGAGGACGCGACGACCTCGGAGACGGGCTGTCCGGAGACGATGTACCAGTCGTTCGCCATCAGGTGCGGGGAGCCCGGGGCGGCCCCCGGGAGGTCGAACGAGCTCTTGGGGATCCGGGAGAGCACGTAGAGCTTCTCGACCCCGTCGAACGTCTCGAAGAACGCGCGGTCCTCACCCTTCAGGATCCTGCTCGTCAGGTTGGCGACCTTGTCCTTCTCCGTCTCGTTGAGGATGAGCTTCTTGTCCGGGTGGGCGACCACCTTTCCGGTCTCGTCGAACATCATCAGGTAGCCGGACTCGCCGATCTTCACCTTGTCGAGGAACAGATCGGTGAAGTAGTCCATGCGCGGCGCCACGAGGGCGACGCCGATGACCTCGCCGTTCGCCTTCACCGGCGCGGAGATGACGAACAGGGGATTCCCGCGGAGGATGCTCGGGTAGACGTGGCTCACGTAGTGGGGGGCGCCCTCGAACACCGCCTTCACGTAGTTGAAGTCGGTGCCCGCCTTGCCGAGCGTGCGCCCCTGGACCGTGTCGAGGAAGAAGGTGCCGTTCTTGATGACCTTCTGCTGGCCGTCATACGTGACGGTGAGGGTCTTTCCGGGCGGGAGCCGCAGGGCGACCGGGACGTTCTCGTAGTACTTGTACCGATCGTGCACCCCCTGGAGGAACTCGCGCGCCTCCGCGCGCGCCGTGTCGTCCGAGGGGTTCAGGCACGCGTTCACGACCTTCGGGTTCGCCGCGATCGACTGCGCCAGGTAGATCTGGTCGTTGACCCAGTTGACGAGCGCGACCTTCGTCTGCTCGGTCAGCAGCGTGGACGACTGCTGAGAGAAGCTGACGAGCGAGCCGCGCGTCACGAAGAAGCCGACCACCCCGAACGTCACGAACGAGAGCGTGAGCAGCGGGATGATCCAGCGCAGGAAGCGGAACGACAGGTTTCGTTGCAGCAGGCCCTTCTTCGTACGGGACATCGCGAGGTCCTCCGATGAACGAGCAGCGTTGGGCGATGCGTCGGGGGTCATGAGGTCGGGAGATTTCACTGGAACCCCGGCGGGCAGGCGGCGACGAGGAGCGCGGCGGCCTCCGCCGGCGAGACGAGGGCCTCGGCTGCGTCGAGCGCGTGCGCCGCGCCGGGCATTCCGTTGACGACGCACGTGGCCGCGCTCTGCGCGACGGCGAGCCCACCGGCGCGCCGGACGGCGAGCAGGCCGCGCGCGCCGTCGTCGCCCATCCCGGAGAGGACGACGCCGCCGGCGCGCGGCCCGAGCGCCTCCGCGAGCGACCGGAGGAGCGCGTCGCCGTTCGGGCAGACGCAGTCGGTGCAGGGCGGCGTCTTCAGGATCCCGGCGCGACCCCACACGAGGTTGCAGCCCGGGGGCGCGAGATAGACGCTGCCGGGCTGGGCCGTCTCCCCGTCGCGGGCGATGCGCACCGCGAGGGCGGTGGACTCGGAGAACCAGCGCCGCATCCCGTCGACGAACCCGGAGGCGATGTGCTGGGCGACGAGGAGCGAGATCGGGAGCCGCGCCGGCAGCCGGGAGAGGATGGCCACCACCGCCTGCGGCCCCCCCGTGGACGCGACGAGGCCCGCCGCCTCGAGCGTGCGCGGCTGCGTGGGGCAGGCGGGCGCCGCCGCCGGTGACGCCACGCGGCGGGTGATGACCGGGACCTCGCTCATCAGCCCGATCGCCTCGCGCACCGCGAGGCCCCACCGCCGCAGGTCGTCCGGCCCCTGGACCTGCGGCTTCGGCAGGAGCTCGAGCGCACCCGCCGCGAGGGCGCGAAACGCGAGGCTTTGCTCTCGCGTGGCGAGCTGGCTGATCACGATGATCCGGGTCGGCGCGACCGCCATGATCTCCTCGGTCGCGCGCAGGCCGTCGAGGCCAGGCATCAGCACGTCCATGGTGATGACGTCCGGCGCCAGGCGGCGAGCCGCGGCCACGGCCTCGACGCCGTCCGCCGCCTCGGCGACCACCTCGACGTGCGGGTCCTCCTGCAGGAGGGTCCGCAACGCCTGGCGGAGCGTCGGCGAGTCGTCGGCGACCAGCACGCGGGTCCGGCGGCGCTCGGTCACGCGGTCCTCCTCCGGCGCCCGATCGCGCTGCCGAGCTCCGCCAGCAGCAGCCCGCCCGCGCAGTCCTTTTTGCTGATGAAGCCGTCGGCGCCTGCTTCGCGGGCCCGGCCACGCGCCGCCTCGTCGTCATGGGAGGACACGAGGACCAGCGGAACCCGCTCGAGCTCGGGCCGGGACCGGACGGCGGCGGTGAGCGCGATCCCGTCCATTCCCTCGCCGAGGTCCACGTCGCACACGATCGCCTCGAAGGCCCCGTGGCGCAGGTGCTCGAGCGCCTGCTGCGCGTTCGAGGCGAGGTGAGCGAGGTACCCCCCGGACTCGAGCACGGCCCGGTGAGCGGCGCGCGCCGTGAGCGAATCGTCCACGACGAGGACGCGCGGGGTGGTCGCGACGTCCGGCGTGCGAGGCTGGAGGAGCCACGCCGGCCGGAGGACGAGGATCGGCTCGCCGCGCGAGAGGCTCGCGGCGCCCAGGTACTGCTCGAGGTGACGGATCTCCTCGGGCAGCGGTCGCACCACCGGCCACCGGTCACCCGGGGTGGTGTCCACCGCCAGCGCCGTCTCGCGCCCCTCCGCGCTGATCACGAGGAGCGGCTGCCCCTCGCCGGGCGAGAGCGGTTGCCGCAAGCCGAGGAGCGCGCCCAGGTCCTCGAGCGGAAGCAGCGCGCCGTCGTGCTCGAGCTGCAGGCCCGACCGCCCGGTCCGGATCCTGGCGGGGTCCGCGGGCAGCGCCTTCCGCACCGCGTGCATCGGGATCCCGAAGACCCCGTCGCCCACGCCGACGAGCATGAGCGGCGAGCTCCCCAGCTCCGCCGGGATGCTCAGGACGAAGCGCGTGCCGTGCCCCCGGACGCTGTGGACCTCGACCCGGCCGTGGATGCTGCGGATCGCATCGGCGACGATGTCGAGCCCCACCCCGCGGCCGGACACGTCGGTCGCGGTGGTGCGGGTGGTGAACCCGGAGCGGAAGATCAGGGCGTTCAGCTGGCGCGGATCGAGCTGCGCCGCGTCCTCGGCGGAGAGGACCCCGCGCTGCACCGCGGTGCTGCGGATGCGCTCCTCGTCGAGGCCGGCGCCGTCGTCCGAGATCTCGATGAACGCCTCGTTGCCGGCCTGCTCCACGCGGATCGCGATGATCCCCTCGCGGTGCTTGCCGGCCGCCTCCCGGGCGGCGGGCGCCTCGATCCCGTGGTCCACCGCGTTCCGGACGAGCTGGACGAGCGGCGCCCGCAGGGCCTCGAGCAGCCGTCGATCGAGCGCCACCTCGGCTCCGACCGCGGACAGCTTCGCCTGCTTCCCGAGCTGCCGGGCGAGGTCGCGCACCGTCCGGTGCAGCGGCTCGACGACGGTCTGGCACGGCAGCGTGCAGACCGCCTTGAGCCACTCGTCCATCGAGTCCACGAGCGCGGCGATCTCCGTCGCGTCCGCCGCGAGGGAGACCCGGGCGGCGAGCAGCGCGTTGCGGAGCGGGTCCGCCGTGTCGTCGGCGCCACCGCGGGGGACGAGCGAGATCCACCGCGTCATCTCCCGGCTCTGGTCCTCGAGCCGCAGCGCGATCTCGCGGAGCCGCTCGACGTCCCCGTTCAGAGACGAGACGTGCGCCGCGCTGACTCGCCAGCTCGTCGTCTCCCCCTCCGGCGTCGGCGCGGGCGCGGGCGCCACCTCGGCCGGGCGGCTCCGCTCGGGTCCGGGGTCGTTCGGGGCCGGTGTGCCGGCCGCACCCGCCGCGTCCCGCAGCGTGCGTGAGACCGCCGCGAGGTCCGGGAGGCGGGTCCCCTTGCTCGCCTTGCCGCGCACCCACTCCAGCCCCTGGTCGAGGGCCGAGAGGAGCGCGTCCACCACCGGCCGCGGCACGGGCTGGTCCCGCGGGTGGTCGGCGAGACGGGTCTCCATCTCGTGCGCGAGCTCCGTGAGCTCCGTGAGCCCGACCGTGCCCGAGCTCCCCTTCAGGCGGTGGAGCCCGCGCCGCAGCTCCGTGTGCGCCGCGGCCAGCGCGTCCTTGCCGTTCTCCTGCTTCTCGACCTCGAGGAGGGCGCGGGTGAGTCGCGAGGCGAGCTCCTCCGCCTCCCGCGAGAACGTGGCGACGAGCGCGCCGAACACCGCGTCATCCATGGGCCGCCTCCGTGGCTCGCGCGAGGAGGGCCGCGACGTCGATGAGCCCCACGGTGCGAAGCTCGGCCGTGGTGACGTCGTACACGGGGCCGGCCCCGCGGGCGCGGGCCTGGTCCACCGCGCGCTGCGGGAGCGCCTCGATGCGGGGAATGTGCTCGCAGTCGATGGCGACCCGCCGCCCGCCCTCGCGCTCGACGACCAGGAGCACGGCGCAGTCGTGGCGCCAACCCTTCACCCCGAGCAGGGTCATGAGGCTGACCGCGGTGATGAGCTGTCCTCGAGCGCGCAGGATCCCGATGACGTGCACCGGGGAGTACGGCACGGGCGTCACGAGCTTGAGCGGGAGGACCGCCCGCAGCGTGGCGAGCGGGATGGCATAGCGGTCCTTGCCGAGCCCGAACTCCGCGACCGGCACGGTGGTCTCTGCCTGGTCGGTGTCGGGGGCGGCGCGGGCGCGCGCGGCGCGCCGCTCGAGAATGTCCTCGAGAGCGGGTTCGTTCTCGTTCGGCGCTGGGGCGTTCACCGTCGGACCTCCGCGCCCAGGAACGCCTGGGCGGTTGCGGCGTAGAAGCTCGCGGGCAACGTCTCCGGGCCGGCGATCGGCTGCTCCGCGGGCAGCGCACGCGCGCGCTGCAGGACGGAGCGCATCAGCGCGGCGGCGTCGGCGCGGCGACCCTCGCGCGCGTGCAGCAGCGCCCCCTCGAGCATGCCGGGGAGGTACCCCGGCGCGAGCCGCTGGAGCTCGCGGAGGACGGCGCGCGCGCGCGCGTGATCGCCCCGCTCGATGTGCGCGAGCGCGCCGAGGTGGAGCGACACCGGCTCGGGCGCCGCGGGCGGTCGCGTCGCGGCCGCGGCGGGTGGCTTCGGACGAGGACGGGGCGCGCGGACGGCACGCGGCGAGGGCGTGATGGGCCGCGCGGGTGGCGACGCGGTCGGCGCCGGCGCCGGCGCGTCGGCCGGTGGACGCTCGAACAGCTGCACCTCGGGTGCGCCCACCCGGACGAGCGGGGCGGGCGCCTCCGCGAGGTCCATCGTGGCGAACGCGATCGTGCCGCCGGCCGCGAGCGCCGAGGCGAGCGATGCGAGCGCACGGCTCGCGGCCTCGGGGGTGAAGTAGATGAGGACGTTCCGGCAGAAGACGAGGTCGAACCGTCCCGGCGCGGGCGGCCCGCCGAGCACGTCGTGGACCTGGAAGCGCGTGCACGCCCGCAGCGCCGGATCGACCTCGCTGATCCCATCGCCGGCGGAGGGAAGGAACGGATCCTCGCCCCGGGGGACACCCGCGCGCAGCGACCACGGCCCGTAGCGGCCCGCTCGCGCGGTCTCGATGTTCGCCTCGACGAGATCGGTCCCGACGATCTCGAACGCCCCGACACCGCAGGCGCGCAGGACCGCGGCGAGCGAGTAGGCCTCCTCGCCGCCGGCACACCCCGCGCTCCAGATCGACCGCCGCCGCTCGGGCTCGGCGGCCCAGCGCGGCGCGAGCGTCCTCCGGATGAACGCGAAGTGCTCGGGGTGGCGGAAGAAGAACGACTCGCCGACCGGAACCGCCTGCGTGAGGCGGTGCCGCAGGTCGGGATCGTCGCGCTGCGCACGCGCGACCACCTCGCCGACGGAGAGCCCGCTCTGAAGGAGCGGTCGCGCCGCCGCGTCGAGCGCTCGGGACGAGACGGCGTCCGCGTGGAACCCGGTCCAGCGGGTGACGCACGCGGCGAGCTCCGACCGGGCGGCCGGCGTGAGGGAACCGTCGCTCACGGGTGGGACGGATCGGTCGCGCTGCGGCGCAGCAGGTCTGCGAGCGTGTTCACGGCACGCGGAGACAGCAGGGACGAAGGGGCCAGCACGGGCACCGTCGCGGCTCCGTGGCGCACGAAGGCCACGAGCGCCGGGGCGAGCACGTCGGCGCCCGACCCTCCCAGCGGCTCCCTGGGAAGCACGCTCCCGGCGGGCACCTCCTCCGGATCGTGAATGCGGTCGACGCTCAGCGCGATCGAGAGCCCGGCCTGCCGGAGAACCACGAGGATCCGGTCGACGAGCGGGGTCGCGTGCTCGGTCTCGAGCGCCTCCGCGAGATCGATGACGCCGACCGGCTCCCCCTCGAGCTCGAAGTAGCCGCTCACGGGCGGCGGCGCCCCGGGGATCGGCGTGAGCTTCGTCTGGTGGAGGACGCGGCGAACGCCCTCGAGCGGAAGGGCGAAGTCGTGACGGCCGACGCCCACCGGGAGGATGGCGAGGCTGCCGGCGCGCGCACGCTCGCGATGCGCGTCGAGGAGCGCGATCGCGGTCGAGCGGAGGACGTCGGCGGCGGCGGGCTTGTTCAGGAACACGTCCGCGCCGGCCTCGCGGCACTCGCGCTCGCGGGACGACTCCGAGGACAGGATCATCACCGGGATCGAGCGCAGCTTCGGGTCGGCCTTGAGCCGGGCGAGGACCTCGGCGCCGTCCATCTCCGGCATCGAGAGATCGAGGACGATCAGATCCGGCGGGACCTTCGCGACCTTGTCCAGGGCCTCGCGACCGTTCGAGGCGACGCTGATGTCGAAGTGCCCCGTGAGCGCAGCGCGCCCGAAGGAGAGGACGGCCTCGCTGTCGTCGACGAGCAGCGCGAGCGGAAGGCTCACGACAGCCCCCCCGGCATGATGCCCTCGATCGTCTCGAGGAGCGTCTTCGGATGGACGGGCTTGTGCACGAGCGCGTTCGCGCCCGCCTCGAGCGCCTGCGCCCGGACGGCGTCCGATCGATCGCCGGTGAGCATCACCACGGGAACGGAGCGGAGCTGCGGGCGCTCGGTGTGCCGCAACGTGCGCACGAACGTGATCCCGTCCATCGGGGTCATCTGGATGTCGGCGATGACGAGGTCGACCGGTGACAGCCGCAGGAGGCGAAGCGCGCGCTCGCCGTCCTCGGCCTCGAGGAACGTCAGGCGGCGCCCCATCAAGTAGACCTGGAGGATGGCTCGGACGGAGGCGCTGTCATCGACGAGGAGCACTTGCATCGCGTTCTCTGTGGGTGTCGGACGAGGCGGAGCGAACGGGATGAAGCCGCAGTGCAAGAACGGGGCACGTTCCCGGGGAGACGGTGTCGGACGGACGAACGGGACCTCCGGCGCGATCGGCGCGTGTTGACGTTCAGTCACCATGGCGTGCGACCCCGAGCCGTTCGGTGTGCGCGCGCCTCGCCACGAGGCGCACGTGCGGTGTCGTGGTGGCACCGGGTCCGGTCGAACCTCTCGCGCCCGCGCTCCGCGACGATGCGCCGGCGGCGAGCGGGGCGACGCGGCGACGCGGCAACACCATCAACCCACCGTGAATAGACAGAGCGTCTGCCCGCTCACGTCACCGATGGTCTGGGCGCGGAGGGGTCCCCCACGGCATACGTTAACCGACCGTTAACGAACGTTAACGATCGAGCGCCGGGTCAGGAGAGGGGCGCGGGTGGGCGCCGGGGACCTCGGGCAGGGCACGCGGCGCCCGGGCAGCTCGCGCGCGGGGCCACGCCGGGCGCGCGCGACGTCGCGGGGGCCGACGACGGCCGGCCCTCGCTGGCGCGGCGCTCGTCCGGAGCGCGGGCCGTGCAACAGGTGCGCGCCCCATCGGGCGGGGTGCAATCCTGGCGCGCCGCCTCGTCCGCGGCTCCATGCGGTGCAGCCCTCGCCGCCCCGGGCGTGCGATCGCTATGGACCCACAGTGTACGTTCACGTATGGAGGACATCGGGCCTGTCGCCATGATTGCTTGCCCGCGCGCGGCGCCGGGCCCCGTCGAAGTCGGTCGAGCGGACGCGCAAGGCCCAACGGGAGGGAGAGCGAATGCGCAAGTGGAACTCCGGTGTGGTGATCGCGGTGGCGCTCGCCGCCGCGGGATGCTCGGGCTCGACGTCGCCTGCCCCGGTCGGCCCCGCCGCGGTCGACGCGAGCCGCTCTTCCCTCGCTGCCTCGCCGGACGCCGCGGTCGCGGGCGAGTCGCCGGGGTGGCGATCGTGACCACGGCGCGCGACGCAGCCGGCGCGGTCCTCGCGGGGAGGCTGGCGACCTTCACCGTCTCGGGGACCTCGAACGCGCTCTCCGCACCGTCCGCGACCACCGACGCGGCGGGCGTCGCGTCGGTGACGCTCACCTCGACCCGCGCCGAGCAGAAGACGATCCGGGTGAGCATCGACGGCGTCGCCGTGGCGCAGCAGGCGACGGTGACGTTCTCCGCCGCGCCCGCGGCACGGCTCGCCTTCACGGTGCAGCCGTCGGGCGGGACGGCGGGGGAGCTCTTCAGCCCGCTGGTCTCGGTGGCGGTCGAGGACGCCCTCGGGAACCGCGTGACCTCGGGGAGCGAGAGCGTCTCCCTCTCGCTCGAGGGGGGAGCCGCCGGCGCGAGCCTGGCCGGGGGCAGCGCGATCCCGACCGTCGGAGGGGTCGCGACGTTCGGCGCGCTGTCCGTGGACCTTGCCGGCGCCGGGTACGCGCTCTCGGCGAGCGCGAGCGGCGTCGCCGGCGCGACGAGCTCGAGCTTCGCGATCACGCCCGCGGCGCCCGACCGCGCGGCGAGCGCTCTCGCCGTCTCGCCGGCGAGCCTCGCCGCGGGCGGGACCACGACGCTCACCGTGACGGTGAGGGACTTTTACGGGAACCCCGTCCCGGGCGTCCCGGTGAGGGATCGGGACCGGGTTCGCCTCCGCGACGGCGGGCTACGTCCATACCCTCGCGGTGAAGGCGGACGGGACGCTCTGGGCGTGGGGCCACAACTTCTGGGGGCCGCTCGGGGACGGGACGCCGACGGACTCGGTGGTCCCGGTGCACGTCGGCGGGTGGTAGCGAGCCACGGGAAGCGCAACGAACAAGAGGGGCGCCCCGCCGCACGGCGAGGCGCCCCCCGGAGCTTCACGTCTTCAGGCCGCTACCAGCTCTTCGAGCCGTGGCAGGCGTTGGTGCACGTGCGGGTGCTGGAGTTCCAGCCGATCGTCGTCGTGAGGTCCTTCACGCCGTTCAGGTGCGTGGCGGCGTTGGCCGTCGTGGTGCTGTAGCCCGTGCCGTGGCACGTCGCGCAGGTGGCGAACGAGGTGTGCAGCGAGTGCCGGCCGGTCGCCGGCGGGATGGCGTGGCAGGTCGTGCAGGACGGCGGCGGCGGCGGCGGCGTGCAGGCCTGCGAGAGGACCGGAGTCCCGGCGCAGCCGCTCGGCGAGGAGGAGACGACGGTGCGCGTCTGCGTCCCGCTCGTGGAGCAGGCGCTCCACTCCGAGTACGTGTACGTGCAGACCGGCGGCGTGTACGTGCAGGCCTGCGTGACGACCGGCGACCCGCCCGTGCAGCCCGCGGGAGACGACGTCAGCACCGTGCGCGTCTGCGTGTTGTTCGACTGGCACGCGCCCCACGCCGAGTAGGTGAAGGCGCTGCAGGTCGTGACCGGCGGGACGTACGTGCAGGACTGCGAGACGACCGGCGACCCGCCCGTGCAGCCCGCGGGAGACGACGTCAGCACCGT
>Ga0184637_10000524_pt1 | contig 28568 bp, 30 predicted proteins | sample PLM3_127_b2_FD_133143 | JGI IMG/M metagenome (GOLD analysis project Ga0184637, IMG submission 133143) | Groundwater sediment microbial communities from an aquifer in East River, Colorado, USA - PLM3_127_b2 | ecosystem: Environmental > Terrestrial > Soil > Riparian zone | place: USA: East River... | reverse complement strand
GCGAGCACGTCCATGAACGGCAGCGGCTCCCCGTCGACCTGGGCGTTCGCGAAGATCGTCACGAGATCGTCGGCGGGGTTCTTCTTCTTCTCCTCGACGAGCTTCGTGAAGTAGGAGTAGAGCTCGACCATCGCCTGCTGGGCGGTTTCCTGGCGGGTCACGCCCTCGGTCTGGTACTCGGGGTCGCCCGCGCCGATCGTGCGGTTGGTCCAGTCGAAGAGCAGCTTCCAGTCTTCGCGCGGGACGCCCAGCATCCAGGCGATCACCGCGATCGGCAGCGGCGCCGAGACGCGCTCGACGAAGTCGCACTCGCCCTCGTCGCTCTCGGCGACGAGCGCGTCGACGATGTCCTTGCCGATCTTCTCGATGTCGTCGGTCATGCGCTTCAGGTAGCGCGGCGTGAAGCGCTTGCTGACCAGCTGGCGGTAGATGCCGTGCTTCGGCGGGTCGAGCTGGATCAACGTGGGAGGGAACTGGTCGTTCGGATTGTCGTTGTCAGGCGTGACCACCAGGCGCGGACCGTTCAAGAACGTCTCCGGCTGCTTGCCGATCGAGACGATGTCGGCGTGCTTGGTGATTGCCCAGAACGGGACGCCCGTCTTCTGTTGCCACCAGAACACCGGGTCCTCGGCGCGCAGTCGGGTCCAGATGTCGTGCGGGTAGCCATACGCGGCGTAGTCGGTGGGGTCCACGATATTGCGCGTGTCGATCGAAAGAGCTTCTGCCACGAGCGGATCCTCCTCGGGGTGCACAGTGTATCGGCCGGTCTCGGGCCGTGCCGGCACGAAACCACCGGGTTCAGGCGTAGCTCCAGCTCCGCGCGGGCTGGGCTCCGGGTTGCCACTCCATGCACTGCACGTCGAACCAGATCGGAAGCAGGTAACGCACGTAAAACGCATGCACCGTGACGTCTCCCTGCGCGAGGTCCTCGTACTCCTTGATCTCGACCCGCTCGTCGCGCGCCTGCCAGCCGCGAATCGCCTCGAGCGCGCGATCGACGTCGGCCCGGGTCTCGAGTAACAGGCCCAAGTGGTCGTACCCCGGCACGCTGAGGGGTTTCCTGCTCTCGGCGACGAGCACGAACTGGCTCGTCTCCTCGTCGGTCCGCAGCAAGAGTGCCTTCTGGCCGAGGATCGGGACGTCGAGCGGCAGCCATCCGAACACCTCGCCGTAGAACCGCGCAATCTCGGAGCGCGTGCGGTCGTCGAGCCCACCGGGCGGCAGGGTGAGCTCCATGTGATTGAAGCGCAGGGCCATCGCGGGTCCTCCCGGCGGCGATCGTACCCGCTCAACGGGGCATTGCTCCACAGCAGGTGCGGTGGGAAGATCCCGGGCAATGATCGGCGAGCCCGAGCTCACTCCCGTCCGTCCGGCGCACCGCTTCGACGAGCGCGCGCTCGCGTCCTTCCTCGACCAACGGCTCGGCGGATCCGTCCGGCTCGGCGTGTCGCAGTTCGAGGGCGGGCAATCGAACCCCACGTTCCTGATCGAGCGGGGCTCGGAGCGCTTCGTGCTGCGCAAGAAGCCGCCGGGAAAGCTCTTGCCGTCGGCCCACCAGGTGGATCGCGAGCACCGCGTGATGACCGCCCTGCGCGAGAGCGGCGTGCCGGTGCCCGAGACGATCGCGCTCTGCCTGGACGATGCCGTGCTCGGCACCGCGTTCTTCGTGATGCGGCACGTCCCGGGTCGCGTGATCGCGGATCCCCGGCTGCCGGGCTTCACGCCGGTCGAGCGGGGGGCCCTCTACGACGACCTCGCCCGCGTGCTCACGGCGCTGCACGGAGTCGACCCCGAGGCGGTAGGCCTCGCCGATTTCGGCCGCCCTGGCAACTACTACGACCGCCAGATCTCGCGTTGGAGCCGCCAATACCAGGACTCGAAGACCGGCGAGATCGCGTCGATGGACGCGCTGATGGAATGGCTTCCGAAGAACGTCCCGGCCTCCGACGAGACGCGCGTCGTGCACGGCGACTACCGCTTGGGCAACTGCATCATCGATCCGACGGAGCCCCGCATCGCGGCGGTGCTCGACTGGGAGCTCTCCACGCTCGGCCATCCGCTCGCCGACCTCGCCTACTTCTGTCAGAGCTACCGCGGCGAGGCCACGCCCGGGAGCACGCTCGTGGGCGTAGACTTCTCGGCTCTCGGCATTCCCACCGAGGAGCGCTTCGTCGCGCGCTATTGTCAGCTCGCCGGCCGCGGCGCGATCGAGCATTGGGCGTTCTACATGGTATTCGTGATGTTCCGCTCCGCCGCGATCGTGCAGGGCGTCTACAAGCGTGGACTCGACGGCAACGCGAGCTCGGAGCACGCCCATCAGTACGGCGCGCTGGTGAACAAGCGAGCCGACGACGCGTGGAAGCTCGCGCAAAGCGCTCCGCGTTGAGCACGAACGGCACGCCAGGGGCGCGCAAAACGGAGGAACGACGCATGCGGTTCATCGGAGCCATCCTGATCACCAGTCTGCTCGCCGCCCTGGTCGGCTGCGCCACGTCGCCGCTCGGACGCCACCAGTTCATGCTCGTCAGCGACGCCGAGATGGACAAGATGGGCGTCGAGGCCTTCGATCAGATCAAGACCCAACAGAAGGTGTCGAGCGATTCGAGCAAGAACGCCTATGTGGTATGCGTGGCCAACGCGATCACCGCGGCGCTCCCGCCGGAGCAAGCCGGCAACTGGGAGGTGCGCGTGTTCGAGGACGAGACTGCCAACGCGTTCGCGCTGCCGGGCAGGAAGATCGGCGTCCACACCGGGCTGCTCGGGGTGGCGAAGAACCAGGACCAGCTCGCCACCGTGATCGGCCACGAGGTGGGACACGTGCTGGCCCGCCACAGCGCCGAGCGCGTTTCCGATTCGCTCGCGATCCAGGGCGTCGAGGTCGCAGGCGGCGCGCTAATCGGCGCGGTCGGCAATCCGTCGAGCCCGCTGCACGGCCTGGCCCTTGGGGCGCTGGGCCTCGGTGCGCAGGGCGTCGTGCTGAAGTTCAGCCGCACCCACGAGAGCGAGGCCGACCTGCTCGGCCTCGACCTGATGGCGCGCGCCGGCTTCGACCCGCGCCAGAGCGTGCCGTTGTGGCAGAACATGGACGCCGCCGCGAAGGGACAGCGCCCGCCCGAGTTCCTGTCGACGCATCCGTCACCGGATACGCGCATCAAGGATCTGCAGAAGCGCATTCCGCAGACGCTCCCTGCCGCCGAGCAGGCCCGAGCCGGGGGCCGCAACCCGCGCTGCCGGTGAGCCGCATCTACGACCTGCTGGCGCGGGTCTACGACACACCCGACCACGTCGAGGTGACGGCCGGTTTCCACGCGGCCCTGCGCCCGATCGCCGCGGTGCGCCCGCGCGGGACCTGGGTGCTCGACGTCGCCTGCGGAACCGGTGTGCTCGCCGAGAAGCTGGGCCGCGCACGGATCCCGGTGATCGGCATCGACAGCTCGCGCGAGATGCTGGCGATCGCGAAGCGCCGCTGCCGGGGGCTGGCGGACCGCATTCGATTCCGCCGCGCCGACCTCGCGTCGTTCCGCGTGCGCGAGCCGTGCGCGGTGGCGTCGGCCTGCGGCGACGTGTTCAACCACGTGCTCGCCCGCGCGCCGCTCGTGCGCGTGCTGCGCCGGATCCGCGAGAACCTGCTCCCGGGCGGCGTGCTGGTCTTCGAGGCGCACAACTGGTTCGGCTACGACCACTACTGGAATGGTCACGACTACTTCATGGAAGGAGAGGGCGGCGATCTCGCGATGTGCTGCGAGTGGGACCCGGAGCGCCGCCTCGCGACGGTGCGCATGGTCGGCTACGCGCGGCGCGGCCGCCGCCGCTGTGAACGCTTCGAGACCACCCTCGTCGAGCGCTACCACAGCGACGGCGAGCTGCGCTCGGCGCTGGCGGCCGCGGGCTACCAGCGCGTCCACCGCGAGCCGTGGAGCCCGTGGTCGGACCAGCACCTCGAGCCCGCGATCGATCGCAACCTGTGGACGGCCTACGCGCCGGGAAAGGCCGAATGAGAATGAGCGGCCGGCGGAGGCTGCGCGTGCTGCTGCTGACCCATCGCGAGCTCTACGCGCGCGACTCGATCGCGGGCAGGAGCGAGCGCTCTGTGCTGCCCTGGCGCACCGAGTATCACGTGATGCGAGGTCTCGAGGCGCAGGGCCACCACGTCGAACAGCTCGGCCTCGACGCGAGCCTCGCCCCGCTGCACGAGGCGCTCGACCGCTTCGCGCCGCACGTCGTCTTCAACCTGCTGATCGAGCTGCGCGATTCCGGCGGCTACGAGCCGCACGTGGTGGCGGCCCTCGAGGCGCGCGGCATGCCCTACACGGGCTGCAACTCCGAGGGGCTCGTGCTGACGCGCGACAAGGCGATCACGAAGAAGCTCTTGGCCTGGCACGGGATCCCGACGCCCGAGTTCGCGACGTTCCGCCGCGGCCGGCGCCATCGCGAGTGCCGACTCGGCTTTCCCCTGATCGTGAAGCCGATCGACGAAGGCGGCTCCACCGGGATCCGGCGCGGATCGCTGGTGCACGGCGCCCCGGCCCTGGCGCGGCGCGTGGCGTGGGTGCACGAGCACTGCGGCTGCGACGCGATCGCCGAGCGCTACATCAACGGGCGCGAGATCACGGTGGGGTTGCTCGGCAATCGCCGGCCGCGTTGTCTGCCGCTGTGGGAGACCCACTTCGACGGGCTTCCCAACGGCGTGCCGCGGATCGCGACCGAGCGCATCAAGTGGAACCTGAAGCACCGCCGCGCCTGCGCGGTCCGTTCGGGCCCCGCGCGCCGGCTTCCGGCCGGCGCGGCGGACGCGATCCGGCTCCTCGCGCGCCGCGCCTGGCGGGTGCTGCGCCTGTCGGGCTTCGCGCGCATCGACTTCCGCATCGACGCTGCCGGCCGATCGTGGCTGATCGACGTCAATGCCAATCCCGACATCGACTTCCACGAGGACTTCGCGCGCTCGGCCGCGCGCGACGGCCTGCCCCCGACCCGCCTGCTCCAGCGTTTGATCGACCTCGGGCTGCGCTATCAGCCGCACTGGGTCGGCTAGAGTTCATTTTCACCTTCGAGCCGAGGGAGGCAGGCATGAGCTCCGACGTAGTCCTGATCGACGATCCCGCGCCGCAGGTGCGGCGCATCACGCTGAACCGCCCCGAGAAGCGCAATGCGCTCAACCACGCGCTGCGCGGGGGCATCCTCCGCGCGCTACAGCAGGCCGACGCCGATCCCGGTATCCGCGTGATGATCGTGCGCGGCGCGGGGAAGTGCTTCTCGGCGGGTTACGACCTCGGCGGTGGCAACGAGGGCCAGGAGTATCCCTGGTATACGCCGGGTGGTGACGGCCACTGGCCGCGCCACGTGACGCAGGGCTGGATGAGCATCTGGGAGCTCGGCAAGCCGGTGATCGCCCAGGTGCACGGCTACTGCCTGGCCGGCGGCAGCGAGCTCGCGACGTGCTGTGACCTGATCTACATGGCCGACGATGCCGAGATGGGATACCCGGCCGTGCGCTTCGGCGTGCCCGACAATCACTTCCACACCTGGTTCGTCGGCATGCGCAAGGCGATGGAGATGATGGTCACCGGCGACTCGATCTCCGGCATCGAGGCCGCGCGCCTGGGGTGGGCGAACGCGTCCGTGCCGGCCGCAGAGCTCGAGGCGAAGGTGCTCGACATCGCGAAGCGGATCGCCAGCGTCCCGCCCGACCTCGTGCAGCTCAATAAGCGCGTCGTCCACCGGCAGATGGAGATCATGGGGCTCCACACCGGCATTCGCGTCGGCTCCGAGCTGTGCGCGCTCGGCACGCACCAGAAGAGCATGCACGAGTTCCTGAAAGCCACGCGCGAGAAGGGGCTCACCGGCGCGCTGCAGCAGCGCGACGAGCCGTTCGGCGACTATCGCACGCGGGAGTAGCAAGCGGTCCTCCGCGCGCAGCGAGGCGAAGCCGAGCGGAGATCGGACTCCTCCACGAAAGGTAAGGTCTGTCGCTGGATTCGCGATCCGCTACGGGTGAACTACCTATGCTCTGGGGGCTGGAGGCGGTTTCGGTAGCCTAACTGAGGCCCTCTGGGTATCGGCAACCGGAAGCATTGTCGGAAGCTCGGGCTCCACCGCGTTCGTCTGGGACCCGGTAAACCAGATGCGCAGCGTCGAGGATGTGCTCACCGCGCTCGGAATCGACCTCGCGGGTTGGACGCTCGTATCGGCAAAAGATATCTCCGCAGACGGAAACACGGTCGTCGGATTTGGGCTCAATCCTAGCGGCGACACGGAGGCTTGGATCGCCGTCATCCCCGAGCCCTCCAGCGCTCTGCTCCTAGCCTCCGGCCTCGCCGCGCTCGCGGTGAAGCGGCGCGCGATGTCTCGCTGAACTCCGGCTCCGCTCACGCGGCCGGCGGCTCGGTCGTCGCCCGCGTCGAGGCCGCGCCTCGCTACGGGGGGATTTGACATAAGGCTACTCCGGCCTATGCGGCTGCCTCAGCTCGTGACCGAAGCTGACATGGAGGTAATCTGGCTCGGCTTTCTGTTTGGCTCGGTTGCCGGCGTCGTGCTCGTGCTCATTTTCGAGCCAGAACTTTTGTCGCACCACTCGGGTTACTCGTTTTCGTCGTAGATCCATGGCCCGAGAGCGGGGGCAATGAACACGGCTAACACGTATGAGTTCCTTCCCCTTGTTCAAGGGGTAGACGAATCCTGAGCCGTGTTGTTTTCTGCCTAACGAGAATGACAAAAAAGGTGACAGATTCATTTTCGCAGCCGTCTCTCGGCCGCACGATGGAGGCGCTACCGGGCGCAGGCGGTCGAGGCCGACCTGGGCCTGCCCAAGCCCGGTCTCGTGCTCTCGCTCGCGAGTGGCCCAACGCTAATAGCCGCACTCGTGCGCCATGCATCGCAACGGGATTCAAATCCCGTTGCGGACCGAGAGTATTTCGAGCGAAGGCCTTGACAGCTTTCTTGGGGCGAAGCTGACCTTGGCCGAGTTCGGCCTGATTTCTGCGTCTGAGACGTTCTGATTCGCTCTCCGCGCGAGTCATTCGGACTTCGGGTCGAAATCGTGGATCGAGGGAGAGAACGTCGCGCACGACGCGCTCCAAGAAGCGGTCAGACGCCGTGTTATTCTCGCGGTTAACCTCACCCCACCGTCCCATGAGGTCAAGTCATGCCGGGAACACTCGCTGGGCTACCCAACGCCCAGCTGCTCGTGCGGGTGCGGGAGCTGGTCCAGCGCGGCAACGCGGTCGAGGCCGAGTTGCTCACGCATCTCGGTGAGGTGGATGCTCGCCAGCTATATCTCGAGGAGGGCTGCTCCTCGATGTTCGCCTGGTGCCAGCGGGTGCTGCACTTCGCGGAGGGGGTCGCCTACAAGCGGATCCAGGCAGCGCGCGCGGCGCGGCGTCATCCGGAGATCCTGGAGGCAGTGCGCACCGGGGATCTGCATCTCACTGCGGTCGCTCTGCTCGCGCCAAAGCTCACGGCGGGCAATTGTGCGGAGCTGATCAAGGCTGCCCGACATCGCAGCGCAGAAGAGGTCCGGCGACTGCTCGCCGACCGCGAGCCGCGGCCTGCGCTCCCCACGTCCGTACGCCGAATCGCCGAGCCAGTGAAGGTGGCGGCACCGGCCGTTTCGCCGCAGGCGGCCCCCGCATCCTGCGAGGAACCGACACCCCCTCCTCCTCCGGTCCCGCCGACCTTCGCGCGAGGGCGGACGGAGCCGCTCGGCGCCGAGCGCTATCGGGTGCAATTCACGGCCGACCGCGCGCTGTACGAGCAGCTCCAGGAGCTGCGCGCTCTGATGCGCCATCAGGTTCCCGATGGCGACCTCGGGAAGATCCTGGCTCGCGCGGTCGCAACCCTACTCGAACGAGTGCGCAAGCAGAAGTTCGCCGAGACTCCGACGCCGAGACCCGCTGGACCGTCGCCGTCGCCGAACCAGCTCCCCTCGCGCCACATCCCCGCCGCGACCCGCCGTGCCGTGTCACAACGTGACGGCGGTCGTTGCACCTACGTCTCGTCCAGCGGCCGGCGTTGCGACTCGCGGGAGTTCCTGGAGTTCGACCATGTCGAGGCCTGGGCCAACACGAGGGCGCACTCGATCGATGGCATCACGCTGCGCTGCCGCCCGCACAATCAGCAGCGGGCGCGCAACGACTTCGGGGAGCCGCACATGGCCCGATTTCGCCGACGCGGCGGCGACGACCCGCCGTCAACTGGATTTGAATCCAGTTCGCCATGATCCGACCTCGTACAGATCAGCGTTCCCGCACCGGGAGTCGAAACCTGCTCGACGACCCGCTGTCCTTCCCATCTGAAGCCATCTTTTGCGGCGCTCCTCCGTTCCTCGGAGAGGGCGTCACCCTGGTTTCTACACCAGCGCTTCGCGTGCGCGCGCGGTCAAGAGGCCCAGACCTAGCAGCATCGCGACGAGGCCGACCGGCGGGCCGAGGAAGGGCACCAGCGACACGGCGCTCAAGATTGCGAGGCCCGCTGCGAGTGACTTCCCGAACGCGAGCAGCGAGTCGTCGGCGGGCGGCGCGACGAGCTGGCCCAGCCAGGCGCCGACGACCAGATCGGCGGTGTACAGTGCTGTGATGTAGAGGAAGAGCGCCGTGACGGCCGCCGGGATCCCGACGATCGTCAGCGCCGCCGCGATCATCGCGACGGGTGCGACCACCAGCACCACGAAGCCCAGACCCAGCGCGCGGAACAGATCGGCGCTCGTCGCGATCGTGCCGCGGAACACCACCGGTCCGAGGCGGTAGGCGATCAGGCCGAACACGAACGCGGCGGCGAACCAGAGCAGGTGGCCGGCGTAGAAGCGCCAGCTCTTGTAGTGGTCGAGATAGTGCTCGCGTGGGCTCGCGACGACGCCGGCCCGCACCTCGCCATCGACGCGGGCACCGGGAGCGCGCTCGACCGCGCGACCCTCCTCCAGCAGCACGTCCACGTCGCCCCCGACCCGGGAGCCGTCGCGCAGCACGATCTCCTCGAGCCAGTGCGAGCCGACGTGACGGCCGACAGCGCCGCGCAGATCGAGGCGATCTCCGTCGACGTAGAGGTCGCGCCCGACGGACCCTTCGAGCACGACCTCCTCCGCGATCGCGTTCACGTCCCCCAGCGCTCGGGCCGTGGAAGTCAGCGTCAGGGTCTCGCCTAACACGTACACGCCGCCGCGGATCGTGCCCTCGATGCGCGTCGTCTCCGCGATCACGTGGATCGCGCCGCCCACCGTCCCGGTGACGTCCAGCTCGCGGCAGAACACGTACAGCGAGCCGGTCACCTCACCGCGCACTGTCACCCGCTCGGCCATCGCGATCAGGTCGCCGTCGATCCCGCCGTCCACGTCGACCCGGTCGCCGCCGCGGGTGAACACGCTCTCCGCCACGCGCTCGCCGGCGGCGACCTGAAAGTCGTCATGCCGGTGGACGACGAACGCGCCGGCTGGCTGCGGAGCGCCCGCGAATGCGATCGCGAGCACCGCGGCGCCGCCGAACCACCGCCGCGAGAACGCCGACACGGCGAAGCTCCCCAGCGCGGAGAGGCTCGCCATCACACCCACCGAGAACGCCAGCTCGAGCAGGCCGGGTGCGTTCTCGCGCAGCAGGAAGATCAGGTCGAATGCCATTTCGGAAGCTCCTTTGAGGCGTCGGGGATGCAGCAGGTCGAGGGCCCCGGGCAGGCGCGCGTCGAGCAGTGCGCTCGCTGCGGCGAGCGCCGTGGTGACGGCGGCGATCGCGATCGGCACGCCGAGCGCGACCCCCGGCGCTGCCGCCGGAGCTGCTTTCGCCGCGCTGCGCGGGACCTCCTCGCGCAGCACCTCGCCGAGCAGCGCGCTCTCCTCGCGCAGCGCGACCACGAGCGCGCGGCAGTCGCGGCAGGCGACCAGGTGGGCCTCGGTCTCGCGGAGCGCGCTGCCGTCGAGCTCGCCCTCGGCATAGCGCAAGCAGATGATCTGGCTGGGACAGCTCATCTCTCCTCCGGTTCGAGCGCGTCGCGCAGCCGGCGGCGCCCGCGGAACAACAGCGTGGCCACCTGGTTGCGCGAGACCGCGAGGATCTCCGCGATCGCTTCGTACTCGAGATCGGCGTAGTAGCGGAGCACCAGCGGCGCGCGATACAGGTCGGGCTGCGACTCGATCGCCGCGAGCAGCTGGCTGCGCAGCTCGGCCGACAGCCCGTGCTGGAGCGGCGAGGGAGCCGCATCGGGCAGCGCGTCGGTGTCGAGCGCCTCGCCCTCGAACAGACGCGCCTCGCGGCGCCGGCGCCGCAGCGCATCGATCGCGCGGTGCGCGGCGATCGCCAGCAGCCAGCGCCGGAACGGGCGCGCCGGGTCGTAGCTGGCGAGTGCTGTGTGGGCGCGCGCGAAGCTCTCCTGGGATGCGTCCTCGGCCTCCGCGGCGGACCCGAGCAGTCGGCGGCACAGGCGCTGCACGTCGGGCCCGTAGTGCCGCACGAGCAACCCGAAGGCCTCGCCGTCGCCCGACCGCGCCTTCGCGAGCCACTGCGCGGGCAGGGCTTCGTCGCGAATCTTCGGGTGTGCGCTCTGGTTCGCGATGCGTCCGGCTCCCGTAGCTCGCGGTTCCGCCGCACGCCTCTTCGGGCTGCGGCGCCGTCCCGCCGGATCGAATCCTAACACCAACCAGGGCGGCATCCCGGCCTCCACCCTGTTCTACGCGCGAGGGGGTCGACCGATTGCAGGCGAGTGAGCGGAGATCAGGTGTACCGAGCGCGCGTCTCCGCCGCGCATTCGCCGCTGCGCCGCACCGCATCGGTCGCTTCACGCAGGTCGGCCAGATACTCGTCGGCCACCTGCGCGTGCGCCGGCGAGAGCATCAGGTGGATGCCGCGGGGCTCGGTCAAGAGGCCGGTGAACCAGCCGCGCAGGGCCAGCTGCTTCCACACCGCGAAGATGTCGAGCCGCTCCGAGCCGTAGCTGAACAGGCCGAGCTGCGGCTCACCAAAGGTGCAGAGCTCCGGGATCGCGCGGATCCCGTTCATCAGCAAGGCCCGCGTGTCGGTGACGGCGCGCGCCTTCGCCCGGTAGCCGTCGACACCCAGGTAGTGGAGCACTGCCCAAGCCGAGGCGATCGCTCCGCCCGGGCGCGTGCCGGCCGCGGTTGCCGTTCGCATGCCTCCGGCGGGCCAGGCGTCGAAGGTGAAGACCTGGTGCTCGCGCTGCGCTTCGCTGCGGTGGAAGAGCGTCGAAGCGCCCTTGGCGGTGTAGCCGTACTTGTGCAGATCCGCTGAGATCGATCGCACCTCGGGCACCGCGAAGTCGAAGGCGGTTAGCGCGAGACCGTTCATGCGCGCGAACGGCGCGAAATAGCCGCCCACGCAGGCATCCACGTGCAGCCAGGTTCCGGTTTCACGCGCAAGCGCTCCGAGCTCTGCGATCGGATCGATCACGCCATAGGGGAAACACGGAGCCGAGCCGACGATCATCAGCGTGTCGCGGGTGATCGCTTCGGCCATCGCGCGGACATCGGCGCGCAGGTCGGCCGCCACCGGGACGCGTACCACGCGCAGGCCCAGCACACCGGCCGCCTTGTCGAACGCGGGGTGCGCCGAGCGCGGAAGAACGACGCAGCCCCCGTCGGCGACGCGCCCCTCGGCGCGCGCCTGGTTCCGGCACGCCTTCACCGCCAAAAAGATGCTCTCGGAACCGCCGGAGGTGAGGTCGCCACACGCGTCGTCGGGAGCGCCTAGCAGCGAGAGCCCGATCTCGACCACCTCGCTCTCCATGCGGCGCAGGCTCGGGAACGCAGCCGGACCGAGCGCGTTCTCCGACTGATAGAGCGAGTAGGCCTCTTTCGCGACGTTCAGCACGTCCTCGCCGGCGTTGAAGACGTACACGGCGGTGCGCGCGCGCCGCCAATCGACGTCGTCCCGGCCGAGCGCGAGCAGCTGTTCGCGGAGCGACGGCCAGTCGGTGCCTCGATCGGGGAGCTGCTTGCGCATGCCCCGGCATCGTATCAGAGCCACGCGCGGCTTTGCGCCGCGGCGGGCCCGGCGCTAGCTACCGGATCGGATGTCCGATTCGCGTGCGTTCGCCATCGCCGCCATCGCACTCGGACTCGCGTGCGTGAGCCCGCCACCGGTGGAGCCGGCCTCCCGCCCGATGCCGGTCGCAGGCCGCTATGCGCGGGTCGAGGTCGCGCTCGCGCAGGCAGGTGTTTCGTGTCTCGACGCCGATGCTGCCGCGCGCCTCGTCGCCGTCGTGCGCCAGAGCGCGCGCGACTGGCTGGAACACGGCGAGCGGCTGGCGCCCGACGGAGCGTACGCGCTCGAGGTCACGATCGAGTCCGCAAGGCTGCGCTCCGGCTGGGTGACGTGGCTCTTCGCGTGGGCGGCCGCACCCGACCACGCCGCCGCCCGGGTTTCGGTGCTGCGAGACGGTGAGCGCGTCGCGAGCTATCCGGTGCGGGTCGAGAGCGCGTTGGCGGGCTACTCCTGGCGCGACCCAGACGCGCGGCTCGATCGCCTGGCGCGACGCCTCGGCCACCGCCTCGCCGAGGGGCTGTAGCCGCGCCAGCGACCGGCCGATACCCCCCGCAGACACGCGATACCGGGACGGCAGGGGTGATGGCAGCGACCAGCGCGCCGCGCGCACACGCAATCTTCAAGGTGAAGGCGGGGGGCCGCACCCGCCTGATCGTGTTCGACACCCAGGACCTCACGCTGGGCCGCGCGCCGGAGAACGACCTCTCCTTCGACGAACCCGAGATGTCGCGCCGCCACGCCGTCTTCAAGCGCTCCCGCGAGGGCTGCCTCGTCGAGGACATGGGCACCTCGAACGGCACCGGCGTCAACGGGCAGTCCGTCGAACGCGCCGTGCTCGAGAATGGCGACGTCATCCGCGTCGGCGAGGTGGAGATCACCTTCGCCGAGACCACGCGCAACCCTTCGTCGCTCGGATCTTCGGTGGAGTACGCGTCCCAGCTCAAGGCGTTCGGGACACCGATGGCGCGCGTCCGCGGCGACGGTGACGCGACGATCCTGGGGCTCGTCGATCCGGCGGGTGGCACGGAGGACGAGGATTTCGAGGTGCTCCCGGCGGGCGACTTCGATTTCAGCCTGCAGGAGTCGAGCCCCGCCGGACGCGCAGCGCGCAATCTCGATGCGGAGGTCGCGAGCCTCGACCCGGATCCCGTCGATGACCTCAGCTTCGACGAAGAGGCGGCGCCGCCCGCGCCCGCGCGAGCTGCGCCGAGCGCGGACGTCTGGGAGCTGGACGAAGCGCCAGCCCGTTCCGGATCTGGCCCGATCGCGCTGACGCTGGAGATCGAGGGGCTCGAAGGCGAGCTCCGCCGGTGGATCGAGGGCCTCGCCGGCAAGGCTCTCGAGCTGCCGAAGCTGAGAGTCCGGATCAAGAGCCGCGATCTCGGTTGATCGCCCTGCTGACCGCTAGATCCTCTATCCCGGGTCGCCCACCGCGAGACCGATCTGTTGCCCGTGGGACAGCTCCAAGGTGTGTCCATCCGGATCGCGGATGAAGGCCCAGTAGCCAACCGGAGCGCCTGCATCCGCGGGTCCGGAGATCAGGATGTTCTCGGCGCGCGCACGCGCAGCCAGCCGGTCCACCTCGTCGCGGCTGTCGCAGCCGATGCCGAGATGGGCGATCGGCCGGAGCGGGGCGCTGACCGCCGCGGATTCGATCAGCACCAGCACGAAGGGGCGCGCCTTGTCGGAGAGCCAGAGCACCCCGTCGCGCCGGTGCACGATCTGCATCCGCGCGTAGCGCTCGTAGAAATCGGCGCTGTCGTCGAGGTCGGTGACCGGAAGCGCTACGTGGGTGAAGCCGACATCGTTCATCGGAAGCCTCGCGAGGGTCAACCAACCCCGCTCATCGGCAGCTTGCCCGCCGCACTTGCGCGAAATCTGCCGGTGCGCGGAGAGCGGAAAGGCAAGCAGTTGGAGAGATTACGAGCGTTCGGAGCGCTTTGCGAGCAGTCCGGCCATCCGCTCTTTCAGCAATTCCTCGGTGAACGGCTTGCGCAGGAACGCCGCCGGCGAGTCGCGCTCGGCGGCGATCGGCTCGTCGTCCGCGGCGCACAGCACGAGCATCGGGAGCTCGGGCCGGTCGGCGTGAAACGCCTGGGCGAGCCGCTGCCCGCCCGCCGCGGAGAACGCGGTGTCGATCACGGCGGCGTCGAGCTCCTCTCCATGAAGAGCCCAGAGGTCGAGGACCTGCGCGACGTCCGCCGCCTCGACCACTTCCATACCGGCACGCCGCAGCGTGTCCACCGCGGAGCCGCGCAGGCCCGGATCGGGCACGGCCACCAGAATGACGGGAGCGCCCGAGCGGCGAGTGGGCTGCACCGGAATCGGGTCGGCGGGCAGGAACACGCGGATCTGCGTTCCCACACCCCGATCACTGCGGACGTCGATCGCCCCGCGATGTCCCTGCACCAGGCCCAGCACCGCCGAGAGGCCGAGACCGTGTCCGTTCTGCTTGGTGCTGAAGAAGGGCTCGAAAATGCGCGCGCGCGTCTCCGCGTCCATCCCGACGCCCGAGTCCGCGACCTCGAGACACGCGTACCAACCGCCCGCCAGGTCCTCGCCGCCGAGCCACTGCGCGAGCTGCTGCGGCGAGAGGCTTTCGCGCGACGTGCGGACCGTCACCGTGCCGGGTCCGGTGTCGACCGCGTCAGCCGCGTTCAACACCAGGTTCATCAACACCTGCTCGAGCTGCACGAGGTCGGCGTGAACCATCAGCGGCTCCCGCGCGAGATCGAGCTGCAACGCGACACCGCCGGGCAGCGCCGTGGAGAGCAGCTCCGAGAGCGAGCCCGCCAGCTCCGAGAGGTCGACACTGCACACCTCGGGAGACCGGCGGCCGGCGTAGGCGAGCAGCTGCTTCACGAGCCGCGCCGCACTCTCGGCGGCCTCCTCGGCGTCTCCCAGCGCCTCGACGCGATCCTCCGGCGTCGCGTCGCGGGATCTCGCATAGCGCACGCTGCTGAGGATCACCGCCAGCAGATTGTTGAAGTCGTGGGCGATGCCGCCGGCCAGCACGCCGAGGCTCTCGAGCTTGCGAGCCTCCTGGAGCTGCAGCTCGAGGCGCTGCTGCTCGCGCAACGAATGCTCCAGCTCGGTCACGTCGCGCACGATGCACTGGAACGCGGGCGCGCCGGCGTAGGAGATCACCGTGCCGACGCCGGTCAGATCCCGCTGTCCGGCGTCCTGGCCGGCGGGGTGGATCGCGAAGGTGCTGGGCCGGTTGTCGCCTCGGCCGGAGCGCGTCACGGTGTCGACGATCGAGCGGACGGCCTCCTCGTCCAGCAGCTCGTGCACGTCCGTGCCGCAGATGGCCTCCGGGCTCACGCGCCCGCACAGCGCTGCCGCCGCCTCATTGGCGAACACGATCCGATCGTTCTGCACGACGAAGATGCCGAGCGGCGCGCTCTCCACCAGCTCTCGGTAGCGCTGCTCGCTCTCGCGAACGAGTTGCTCGGCCTCGACGCGCGCTGTGGCGTCGCGGGCGATGATCAGGAAGTTCTGACTGCCGTGGCTCTGCGGAGAAGTCCGCAGGCTCCCGTCGATCCAGCACCAGCCGCCGTCGGCCCGCCGCAAGCGGTAGGTGGAATGAGCGGACTCGGCCCGTCCTTCGCGGACACTGGTAAACATCGCGGCGACCCGTTCCCGGTCGTCGGGGTGGACCATGTCGGAGTCGAATTCGCTATTCGCGTCGCCGAACCCGAGCACTCTCTGCACGCGGTCGTTCACGTACTGCAGCCGCCACTCACTGTCGTACTCGACGATCATGTCGTACGCGTTCTCGGCGATCAGCTGGAAGCGCTCGCGGCTCTCGCGCAGCTGCTGCTCGCCGAGACGCGCCTCGGTCGCGTCTCGGCTCACGACCAGCACGTGGCGCTCCCCGTCCTCGGCGAGAAACGGCGTCAGCGTCGACTCGATCCAGCGCGTGGAGCCGTCCCTGTCGCGCACGCGGAACGTCACGCGCGCGGCAGCTCCCGCTCCGAAGGCCGCCGCGAAGTGCTCGGCGACCGCGGTGCGGTCGTCGGGATGCACGTGGTCGAGTGAAGCGAGGACGTCGTCCCCGGCGATCACGTGGCTCGGGCTCGCAAAGACGGTCTGGCCGCGGGGGTCGAGCTCGACGATCCGCTCGACGCTGCTGCTCGCGAGCGCACGAAAGCGCCGCTCGTCCGGTGTGGGCTGGTTCGCCATCCGTCGTCCGTTTCGACGCATCCGCGGGCTGGCTTGACCACCGGCGGGAAGGCCGGAACGGGCCGCTAGAGCTTGCTCTTCACCGGGAGCAGGTCGGGGTAGGCCGGCGGGCGCTGCTCGGACTTCGCGGCGAACGCCTCCATCATGTCGGCGGGCTGGTCCATGCCGGTCTGCCAGGTGGCGATGTAGTCGAGCCCATCGGCGATCGAGTGGTCGCGCGCGTAGTTGAGCATCTCCTGCTGCCCCGTTCGCTTCACAGGATCCGATAGACGAGCAACCACAGCGGCGCGCCGGTGGCGAACGCGAGACCCAGGGCGATCGCGATCCAGGCCGCGAAGCTCGTGCGGTCGGCCAGGGATGCGGCGGGCAGCTCGCGTTCCAGCGCGAGGCGCCGCCGCATGCCGCCGACCGATTCGTCGAGCAGCGCGTCGCTCCAGGGCTCGGCGTAGAGGTTGCGGGAGTGACGGCCGCGCACGAACGCCCGCCAGACCGCGCGCGGCGAGATCCACAGGCCGAGCTGCATCGCGTAGAGGTTCAGCACCCAGGCGGCGAGCAAGTCGCGGCAGCCCGAGGCCACCTCCCAGGCGCCGATCTCCGCCTCGCCGGTCCAGGTGGTGTCGTAGCCCGTCACGACGTGGTGGAGGTCGTGGTAGCGGACGGCCCGCACCCGCCCGGCCGTGTTCGGGATCGCGAAGCGCAGCGGGCCGAACGCGAGCGGCACCCACTTCAGGTCGTAGCCCCCCTCGCCCAGACCGCCGGCTTCGAAGTAGCGGCCGCGCGCCTCGCGAAGGCTGAGTGCGGCGTCGTAGAGCGGCATGGGGGGCGTGGCCAAGCTAGCACCCGAGCGAGGAAAGCTGCGCGCGGCGAGCCGAAGCCCGGGGAGTGCTTTACAAGGCCCCGCTCGAGCGGTCATACTGACCGATCTGACGGATCGTCAGATCGGTCCGATCGGGGAAGCCACATGGCCACTCAGCCCAAGCCGATTTTCGACCCGGCCGACGCCGGCGTCGATCCCGTGACGGTCGAGGTGATTCGCGGCGCGATGGAGACGGTCGCCTACGAGATGGCGACCCACGTGTCGCTCACCGCGACCACCCCGATCCTGAACCAGAGCAACGAGCGCAACGCGACGATCCTGGACGGGCGCGGCGCGCTCGCGGCGCTCTCAGTGGGCATCCCGCAGTTCATGCTGTCGTCGACGCTGCCGGTGCGCTTCGCGCTCGAGTTCTTTGCCGCGGAGGGGTTGAACGCGGGCGACGTGCTGGTCGCGAACGATCCCTATCACGGCGGCGGCCACCTGCCCGACTACAACGTGTTCGCGCCGGTCGTCGCCGACGGCGAGCTCGTGCTGATCGCGTCGATCCAGTGCCACCACGCCGACACCGGCGGCGGCATGCCGGGTGGCTACAACGCCGAGGCGATCGACATCTGGGCGGAGGGCGTGCGCTTCCCGGCCGTGAAGCTCTACGACCGCGGCGTCGAGCGCCGCGACATCACCTACCTGATGAAGGTGAACAATCGCACGCCCACCTTCATCGGCGACCTGCGCGCCCAGGTGGGCGCCGCCCAGCTCGGTGCGAAGCGTCTGGCCGAGATCATCGACCGCTACGGGGTCGCCGCCGTGCAGGCGGCGTGCCGCCACTCGATCGAGTACGCCGAGCGCCGCTTCCGCGAGGAGGTGTCCGGTTGGCCCGACGGCACCTACGAGGCCGACGCCTGGGTCGACCACGACCCGATCGGGAACCCCGACATTCGCGTGCACGTGGCCGTCACGATCGACGGCGATCGCCTGAAGGTCGACTTCACCGGCAGTGACATGCGCCAGGACCTGAAGGCGTACTCCTCGTTCGGCAACACGCGCGGCTACGTGGTCGCGCAGCTCGCGTCGATGATGGACCCGACGATTCCGAAGAACGAGGGCTTCTTCAACTCGATCGAGCTGGTGGTGCCGCTGGGCTGCGTGCTGAATCCGGTGGTCGGCAAGACCGTCGCCGCGGGCACCCACCACCCGGGCGTCGAGGTCGGCGAGGCGATCTGCAAGGCGCTCGCGCAGGTGCTGCCCGACCGCTCGTGCCCGCAGATCTACAAGCTCGGCATGCCGACGGTGATCTTCGGCCAGCATCCCGCCACCGGTGAGATGTTCGTCGACCACTCGGTGGACGTGCTGGCGGCCTACTGCAACGCGGTGAAGGGTCAGGACGGCTGGGGCTCGATGCCCGCCTCGTTTGGCAACCTGATCCGCGCCACCGCCGAGGTGAACGAATCGATCTTCCCGGTGCGCCACGAGTGCTGCGACTACGAGATCGACACCGGCGGCCCCGGCCAGTGGCGTGGCTGCCCCGGCTCGCGCGTGGTGAAGCGAGTCCTCGCGCCGTCGACGGTCACCACCTACATGGTCGGCATGAAATACCCGATGTCGGGTATCGCGGGCGGCCGCGACGGCTCGCCCAACGAGCTGGTCACCAACTTCGAGAACGAGCTGGCCCAGAAGGTCCTGTGCATGGCCAACGCGGTGCCACACGCACCGGGCCAGGCGTTCCGCTACGTCTACGGCGGCGGCGGTGGCTGGGGAGATCCGCTCGCGCGCGACCCCGAGGTCGTCCTCGATGACGTGTACGACGAGCTGGTGTCGCTCGAGTCGGCCGAGCGCGACTACGGTGTCGTATTCACCGGCAGCCTCGAGGAAGACACGCTGGCCGTCGATGGCGACGCCACCGTGGCGCTGCGCGAACGACGAGCGGGGGCCTGACCGATGGGCTTCCGGATCGGCGTCGACGTCGGCGGCACCTTCACCGACTTCATCCTCGCGAGCGACCGCGGCATCGAGCTGTTGAAGGTGCCCACCACGCTCGAAGACCAGAGCCGCGGCGTGATGAGCGGAATCGAGATGCTCGCCGGCCGTCATGGCCTCGACACGCGCGCCTTCCTCTCGCAGACCGATCTCGTTGTGCACGGCACCACCACCGCCGACAACACGATGATCGAGATGAACGGCGCGAAGACCGGCCTGCTCACCACCCAGGGCCATCGCGACGAGATCGAGATCCGGCGCGGCTACAAGGAGAGCATCTGGGATCCGGCGTTCCCGCCGCCGGTGCCGATCGCGCGGCGGCGCCACCGATTCGGAATCCCCGAGCGTCTCGACTTCCGCGGCGAGGTGGTGACGCCGCTCGACGAGGACGCCGTGCGCCAGGCGGTGCGCCGGCTGCGGCGCCAGGGCATCGAGTCGATCGCGGTCTGCTTCCTGTTCTCGTTCCTCGAGCCCGCCCACGAGCTGCGCGTGCGGGAGCTCATCCGCGAGGAGTATCCCGAGGCGCGCATCTCGCTCTCTCACGAGGTGATGCCGACCGCGCCGGAGTTCGAGCGCACCTCGACCACGCTGGTGGATGCCTACGTCGGGCCGAAGGTCTCCGGCTACCTCGAGCGCCTCGAGCGCTCATTGCGCCTGGCCGGGTTCGGCCGCGACCTGCTGATCATGCAGAGCAACGGCGGCATCATGACCGCCGGCCAGATCGCAAAGCGCGCGGTCGCCGCGCTCGGATCGGGCCCAACCGGCGGCGTGATCGGGGCGTGCGCGGTCGCCGCGCGCTCCGGTGTCAAGGACTTCATCGCGATCGACATGGGCGGCACGAGCTACGAGGCGTGTCTCGTGCGCGGCGGCGAGCCGGCGATCCGCAGCTTCTGGAACTGGCAGCACCGCTATCTGGTCGGGCTGCCGATGATCGAGATGCACTCGATCGGCGCCGGCGGCGGCTCGATCGCGGTGGTTCAGGCGGGTGCGCTGCGCGTCGGGCCCGAGAGTGCGAAGGCCGACCCGGGGCCGATCTGCTACGGCCGCGGCGGCACGCGCCCCACCGTTACCGACGCCAACGTCGTGCTCGGCTACATCAACCCAGAGGCGCTGTGCGGCGGCGAGTTCAAGCTGACCAGCGCGGGAGTGCGCGAGGCGATCCTCGAGCAGGTCGGGAAGCCACTCGGCCTCGACGTGGTCGAGGCGGCGCACGGCATCTTCCGGATCGTGAACGCGAACATGGCGAATGCGATCCGGCGCGTGTCTTCGGAGTCGGGCCACGATCCGCGCGACTTCCACATGGTGGTGTACGGCGGAAACGGCCCGGTGCACGCCCCGCTCCAGGCGCAAGAGCTCGGCATCCAGAAGCTCTTGGTGCCGAAGACCTCGCCGGCGTTCTCGGCGCTGGGCCTGTTGATCGCCGACTACGTGATCGACCGGCAGCGCTCCTACATCTCGCCGTCGAGCCGCGCCCAGGCCTCGCGGGTGAACGAGATCTTCGCGCAGCTCGAGGGCGAGGCGACCGCCGAGCTGCGCGCCGCGGGCCTCTCGCCCGCCGACCTCGAGTTCCGGCGCTTCGTAAACCTCTGCTACCCGGGGCAGACGTTCGACATGGCCGTGCCTGCCCGCACCACCGACTGGCGGATGACCGCCGCCGATCTGACGGCGACCGTCGCCGCGTTCCACGATCTGCACGAGGAGCTGCACGCGTACGCGGCGCGCGACGAAGAGCCGGTGGTGCGCTCGGTGCGCGTACAGACCGTCGGCCGCACGGCCCCGATCGCACTCGGGGATGCGCCCTTTGCCGATGGGCCGCTCGAGCGGGCACTGCGCGCGCGGCGTCCGGCGTGGTTCGGCGGGCGTTTCGAGGACACCCCCGTCTACGACGGCGACCGCATCGGCGTCGGGCACGTGATCCACGGCCCCGCGATCGTCGAAGAGCGCTTCACGACGATCGTCATTCACCCCGGCCACCGCGCCGAGCTCGACCGTTCCGGCAGCTACGAGATCACACTCAGCTAGGCCGCCCTGCATCAAGAGGAAGGACATGACGCAACCCAAGGTCCGCGCCGATGGACTGATCGAACTCGACACCACCGACGTCGACCGCTGGATCGGCAGGCCGCTCGGCGGCGCCCGGCTCGTCGAGCCGATCCACAAGAACGACCTGCGCCGTTGGGCCCAGGGCAGGGCGAACCCGAACCCGCTCTACTTCGACGAGGTGTACGCCGCCGAGAGCCGCTTCGGGCGGATGGTCGCGCCGCAGTCGTTCGGGGTGTGCACGGACACGAGCCACGGCGCCGGACCGGCGATCCAGGGCGTGATTCCCGGCCAACACATGATCTTCGGCGGCGACGAGTGGTGGTTCTTCGGGCCGCGCATCGAGCCGGGCGACGTGATCAACCACGACCGGATGCTCTACGACTACAAGGTCGCCGAGACGAAGTTCTCGGGCCCGACGATGTTCTCGCGCGGCGACACCACCTACATCAATCAGCGCGGGGAGGTGATCTGCAAGCAGCGCTCGACCTCGGTGCGCTACCTCGCCGAGAACGCGCGCAAGCTCGACATGTTCAAGGGCAACGTGCCGCGCACGTGGACCGACCAGCAGCTGGAAGACCTCGAGAAGCAGAAGCTCGAGTACTACCAGAGCTTCCTCGACCTGGGCCACGAGAAGCGGCTGTTCGTGAAGGTTGGAGACAAGATACCGACGCGGCCGATCGGCCCGCATAGCATCGCGACCTTCACGACCGAGTGGCGGTCGTACCTGATGACCGTCTGGGGCGCGTCTCGCGAGTACGGCGAGAGCTCCACGCTCGAGGCGGGTTGGCTGCCCGAGATGACGCGCGACCGGGAGGGCGCGAAGATCGACCCCACCAACGCCGACGGGCTCTACAAGGGGCCGTCGCGCGGTCACGTGCAGACGCGCTACGCGCAGCTGATCGGCATGCCGCGCGAGTACGGCTACGGCGCGTCGATGGGGGCCTGGATCCTCGACTACCTGACCAACTGGTGCGGCGAGTGGGGCACCGTGCAGCACAGCAACATGTCGTACCGCGCGCCGGCGCTGTCGGGCGACGTCACGTTCCTGAACGGGGAGGTGGTGGCCCTCGACCACAACGGCCCCGGCGGGCCGATCGCGACCGTGAAGGTCGTGATGACGAACCAGGACGACGTGGTGATGGCGCAGGGCCGCGCCGAGATCGAGCTGCCAACCCCGTGACCGGATCCGCTCCGCCGGATCCTCGCGTGACCGGATCCGCTCCGCCGGATCCTCCCGTGAGCGGGCCCGCGCCGTCCGACCCGCGCTTGACGTTCGCGCGCTTCCTCGCCGACGCGGCGCAGCGTCACGCGGACCGCGTCGCGATCGTCTCGACCGACGCGGCGCTCACCTACGCGGAGCTCGAGGCGAGGGTCGGCGAGCTGGCGCGCGCGTTGATCGGCGCCGGTGTCGTGAAGGGCGCGCGCGTCGCGGTGTGGATGGCCAACCGCCCCGAGTGGGTCGTCGCGGCCTACGCGGTCGGCAGCGTCGGTGGTGTGCTGGTCCCGTTGAACACCTTCGCCACCGCGAGCGAGCGCGACTACATCCTGCGCCACAGCGACGCGTCGCTCTTGCTGATGCAGCCCAGCCTCGGCGTGCATCGCTTCCTCGACGACCTGCTCGCCGACCGGCCGGGCATCGAGGGGGGGCTGGCCGGCCGGCTGCGCGTGCAAGCACTTCCGCAGCTGCGCCGGGTCGCCTGCCTCGGCCTCGATGCGCCGCGCGGCGGCGTCGAGACCTGGGACGGCCTGCTCGCGCAGGGCCGCGACGTGCCCGACGCGCTGCTCGATGCCGTCCGGGACGAGGTAGAGCCCTGCGACGACGGCCTCGTCATCTACACCTCGGGCACCACGTCGCAGCCCAAGGGCGTCCTGCACACCCAGCGCGCGGCCGTGCTGCAGGGGCATCGCTTTGCGGACATGCTGCGCTTCACGCCGGACGACCGGGTCTACACCACCTACCCGTTCTTCTGGACGGCCGGCATCGCGATGTCGATCGGTGGCGCGTTCGCCGCCGGCGCACGTTTGCTGGTGCAGGAGACGTTCGAGGCGGGTGCGGCGCTCGAGATGATCGAGTGCTGTCGCGCCACCGCGGTGCACGCCTGGCCGCACCAGCAGAAGGCGCTCGCCGAGCATCCGAGCGCCGCGCGCCGCGACCTCTCGAGCGTGGTGAAGATCGACTCCCATTCGCCGATCGCGGTGCTCGCCGGCATCGAGAAGGACGCCTACGGCGCCGGCGCGTCCTACGGACTCTCGGAGACGTTTGCGATCTGCAGCGCGCTTCCGGCCGACGCGCCGGCCGAGCAGCGCCACGCGTGCAGCGGGCGGCACTGGCCCGGGATGGCCCTGCGCATCGTCGACCCGCACACCGGAGCTCCCGTCGGCGCCGGCACCCCGGGCGAGATCGCGGTGAAGGGCGTGACGCTGATGCGCGGCTACTACAAGGTCGCGCCCGAGCAGGTATTCGACGCCGATGGCTACTTCCACACGCAGGATGGCGGCTCGCTCGACGCCGACGGCACGCTGCACTGGACCGGTCGCCTCTCGAACCTGATCAAGACCGGCGGCGCGAACGTCTCGCCGGTCGAGATCCAGGAGCTGCTCGAGAATCATCCCGGGATCAAGCTGGGGATTCCGGTCGGTGTCGAGCATCCCACGCTCGGTGAAGCGGTCGTGCTGTGCGCCGTCGCGGTCGAGGGAGCCACTCCGGACGAGGCCGGCGTGCGCGCCTGGCTGCGCGAGCGGCTGGCGGCGTACAAGGTGCCCAAGCGCGTGCTGTTCTTCCGCGCCGATGAGCTCGTCTACACCGGCAATCAGAAGGTCCAGATCGAGCCGCTCCGACAGGCCGCGCTGCGCCGGCTGCGGGAGGAACGCGCGGAGATCCAGGGGCACCGGTTCGGAACCGAGTAGACCCGTCCGGGAACCCGATCGCCCAGGGAGGACGTCATGAGCACCACCCACCCCAGACAGACCTTCAACCACGTCGCGATCAGCGTCCCCGCAGCGTTGCTCGACGCCGCGGGGCGCGCGTCGCTGCTCGACTTCTACGGCGAGGTCTTCGGCTGGACCGAGATGCCCACGCTGACCGAGGACCGGCGCCGGCTCGTGCTGCGCGCGCACAGCAACGAGCAGTTCGTCTTCCTCGAGGCCGGGCCGGAGCCGATGCGCTGCCCCACCGGCGACCACTTCGGTCTCTCGGTGCGCACGCCCGCCGAGCTCGACGCGATCCTCGAACGCGCCCGCGCCTATCGCGAGCGCGACCCGCGCGTCTCGATCGACGACAAGCAGATCGAGGACTACCGGGTCCTCCAGCTCCACAGCTTCTACGTCGGCTATCGGCTGCCGCTCAAGATCGAGGTGCAATGCTATGCCTGGGCCGAGGGTGTCGGGCCGCAAACCCTTCCCAGCGCCTGAACCAAGAGCCCGCGTCGTGAGAGTGCGGAACCTCGTCCCTGCGGTGATCGCCGGCCTTGTCGCGACAGCGGCTGCGCCGGCGGCAGCACACCGGCTGGCGCCGTCGCTGCTCGCGATCGAGGAGGCCCCCGACGGAAGCATCGAAGTGACCTTCAAGATGTCGCGCCAGCAGCCCGCCGGCGCGGAGGTCGCCCCTGAGCTTCCGGAACGGTGTGAGCCGACCCGCGATCCCCGCGTTGAGGCCGACGACGCCAGCGTCACGGTGCGTTGGACCGCGCGCTGCGGAGCCTTTGGCATCGTCGGCGCCCGCGTGGGCGTGAGCGGTCTCGCGGAGTCGGAAACGAACGCGCTGCTGCGCATTGCGCTGCGCGATGGGCGCAGCGTGCAAGCGGTTCTGCACGCCGGCGCCGCGTCAATGGTCGTACCGGAGCGCGCGTCGGCGGTGGGCGTGCTCCGCGACTATCTCCGCCTGGGCGCGCTCCATATCGCGTCGGGTTTCGATCATCTGCTGTTCGTGTTCGGGCTCGTGCTGCTGGCCCGGGGGACGCGGCTCCTGCTCGCCACGGTGACGGCCTTTACGGCGGGGCACAGCGTGACGTTCTCGCTCGCCGCGCTCGGAGTCGTGCGCTTCCCGAGCGCGCCGATCGAGCTGGCGATCGCCGCGACGATTCTGGCGCTCGCGCTCGAGCTGTCCCGCGCGGAGGCACCGGCGGCGCCGCCGGCACCGCCCGCGTCCGGGCTGCGCCGCCGGCCCTGGCTCGTCGCGTTCGCGTTCGGCCTGCTGCACGGCTTCGGCTTCGCCGGCGCGCTGGCGGAGATCGGCCTGCCCCAGCAGGAGATTCCCGTCGCGCTCTTCTCCTTCAACGCCGGCATCGAGCTCGGCCAGCTCGTGTTCGTGGGGCTGGTGCTCGCGGTCCGCCGATGGCTCGCGCCAGCCCTGGCGGGTGCCCCGCCGTGGCTGTCGCGCGCGCCGGTCACAGCGATCGGAGCGCTCGCCGTCTACTGGTGCCTCGACCGCGCGGCGGGTCTGTTTTGAGCGCCGCGGCCGAGTAGACTCCGCGGCTCCGACGCGCAGGAGCGCAGGAGGCGGAGCATGCGCCGATCCGGAATCGCTGTGCTGACAGCCGCCGCTGCACTGGCGTGCGCCGGCTGCGGCGGACCGTTCCTGGCGTTTCCGGGCGGCGAGCTCTCGGGCGAGGTCGTCACCCTGCCGGTAACCGACTGGTCCTTCGCCGACGACACCTTCGTCGACGTCGAGACGCGTCCGGGCGATCCGTACTCGGTCGAGCTGAACTACGTGGTGAAGGACGGCCAGCTCTACATCGATCCGGCCGAGGGACGCACCTGGTTCGACCACCTCCGCGCGGATCCCCGGCTGCGGGTGCGCTTCGGCGGCAAGATCTATCCGGTGACGGCGGTGCTCGTCGGAAAACCCGGCGAGCTCGAAGGCTTCGACGCGGACCGCTACGTGTACCGGCTCGATTCGCGCATCCCCTTCGATCCGAACAACATCGTTCCTTAGGGAGAGCGCGCGCGGGTCATGCCGCTCGATCTGCTGCCGCGGGATCCGTCGCTCGCCGACCCGCTGCCCGCCTCGCCGTGGCCGCTGCTGGAGCGCTGGCTGCGCGAGGCGCGCGAGCGATCGGGCCAGCGGAATCCCGACGCGATGACGCTGGCGACCGTCGATGCGTCGGGCGCACCGCGCGCGCGGATGGTGCTGTGCCGCGGCTTCGATGCCGAGCGCGGCCAGCTCGTCTTCTACACCAACCGCGAGAGCGCGAAGGGGCGCGAGCTGGCCGCGCACCCGATCGCGACGGCGGTCTTTCACTGGGATGCCCTCGCGCGCCAGGCACGCATCGACGGGCCCGTCCGGCTCGCGCCCGACGCGATGTCCGACGCGTACTTCGCCGGCAGGCCGCGCGCCTCGCAGATCGCGGCGTGGGCGAGCCGGCAGAGCGAGCCGGTCGCTTCGCGCCGGGCGCTGCTCGACGAATTCGAAGCAGCCGCGGGGCGCTTCGGCGGCCTCGAGGCGGGCCCTCCGGTGCCGCGGCCGCTGCACTGGGGTGGCTACATGCTGGTGGCTCGGCGCGTCGAGCTGTGGGTGGGCTCCGAAGCGCGCGCCCACGACCGCGCCGAGTGGGAGCGCGCTCTCGGCGATTCCGCCGCCGGGACCGCCGATTCGGTCTGGAAGGTACGGCGCCTTCAGCCCTGATCCGGCGCGGCCCACTCTGGTAGGCTTCGCGGCGCGGAGGACGTGATGCCCTGGTGGGGTTGGCTCGCGCTGGGTGCCGGGTTGCTAGGCGCCGAGATCGCCGTGCAGACGGAGTTCTGGCTCGCGCTGGTCGGAGCCGCGGCGCTGACCATGGGACTGGTGCTCCCGCTGATCGTCGATCCGCGGGTGTGGGTCCAGTGGATCGCGTTCGCGATGCTCGCCGTGGCGTACAACGCGCTCTTCCGCCGCCGCCTGCACGAGAAGCTCGTCGGCCGCGCGCCGGGCCTGTCGCCTGAGCTGGTAGGCGAGTCGGGCACCGCACTCGAGGCGATCGCCCCCGGAGCAACCGGCTCCGTCGAGCTGCGCGGTTCGACCTGGCAGGCGCGCAACGTCGGAACGGCGGCGCTGGCGGCCCGGGCGCCGGTGCAGGTGGCGGGCGTGAAAGGAATCCTGCTCGAGGTGCGGTAGGCGCTCGTCAGCGAAGATCGAAAAGGAGAAGCCAGGATGGAGACCCTGATCGGAGTCGGTGTAGTCGTCGCGCTCGTCGTGTTCGTGATCGCGAAGACCGCGATCGTCGTACCCCAGCAGAGCGCCTTCGTGGTCGAGAACCTCGGCAAGTACAGCCGCACGCTCCAGGCGGGCTTCCACATCCTGGTGCCGTTCATCGAGCGCGTCGCCTACAGGCACTCGCTGAAGGAGCGCGCCGCCGACATTCCCGAGCAGGTCTGCATCACCCGGGACAACGTGCAGGTGGGCGTGGACGGCGTGCTCTACCTCCAGGTGCTCGATCCGGCGCGCGCCTCGTACGGCATCGGCAACTACGAGTTCGCGATCTCCCAGCTCGCGCAGACGACGCTGCGCAGCGAGATGGGCAAGATCGAGCTCGATCGCACCTTCGAGGAGCGCGCGATGATCAACGCGTCGATCGTGTCGGAGCTCGACAAGGCGTCGGCGCCCTGGGGTGTGAAGGTGCTGCGCTACGAGATCAAGAACATCAACCCGCCCGCGGACGTGATCTCGGCGATGGAGAAGCAGATGCGCGCCGAGCGCGAGAAGCGCGCCGTCGTGCTCGAGTCTGAGGGCCGTCGCGACGCCGCCGTCAACACCGCCGACGGCGAGAAGCAGAAGGTGATCATGGAGTCCGAGGCGTCACGGCAGCGCCAGATCAACGAAGCCGAGGGGCAGGCCCAGGCGATCCTCGCGGTGGCGACCGCGACGGCCGAGGGTCTGCGGCAGGTGTCCGAGGCGCTGCGCAGCCCGGGAGGCGACGCCGCGATGCAGCTGCGCATAGCCGAGCAGTACATCCGCGAGTTCGGCAAGCTGGCCAAGGAGGGCAACACGTTCGTGGTGCCCTCGAACCTCTCCGACATCGCGTCGATCATCGCGCTGGCGACCGGCGTCGCGAAGAACGGCAACGGGCAGGCGCGCTGAGCCAGGCTGGAATCGGGAACGCGCCGTGGCCGTTCGCGCGATCGACTGCTGGGTGAACGCCAACATCGGCGGCGCGGCGGGTCCGGGCGCGCGGCCCGAGTTCCTCGAGCGCGTCAACGCCGACTACTTCAAGCGCGACGACGACGACTTCTTCCGCGTCTACCGGATCGACGAACTGACTTCCTGCACTTCATGAACACGCGCGGCAAGCACAAGGTGATGTACGCGTCCGACCACCCGGCGATCGCGATGGACCGCTGCCTCGACGAGGCGATCCGGCTCGACCTGCGGCCCGGCGTGCTCGAACATTTTCTGTACGAGAACGCCCAGCGCGTGCTGTTCGGCGGCACGACCGCCTGAGGACGATTCACTCTCTAACTATCTGAATCGCCTTTGCATTTCAGGCAGTAGATCTGATATACCGTCAGATGTGGCAGCCGAAACCGCTGTGAAGAGCCCGCTCGATCAGCGCCCGCTCGATCAGAATGGGCGTGAGCTCGGGCCGCGCGCGCGCAAG